>Ga0209006_10000094_pt1 | contig 95267 bp, 77 predicted proteins | sample JacPin_JW_Ref_O2_FD_188567 | JGI IMG/M metagenome (GOLD analysis project Ga0209006, IMG submission 188567) | Forest soil microbial communities from Algoma, Ontario, Canada - Jack Pine, Ontario site 1_JW_Ref_O2 (SPAdes) (version 2) | ecosystem: Environmental > Terrestrial > Soil > Boreal... | reverse complement strand
CAAATGCGACCGCCATAGCGGCCGGATCCGCTGGCACCGCGCTTGCGCAAAGCACGGCGCTCGATCCGAGTTCGGCGGCCCGCAAGGTGATTGCTACGGCTTCGGCACCAACCAATGTTGCCGGCGTCTCGACACTGACGCAGGCAAACGTCGCCGGTGGCTGGTTTGGCTCGCCCGCGAATTCCAACAACGCCGAGGCGACCTATGCGGAAGCGATGGGCTCGCCGACTGCCGCGGTGCAATCACAGATCGTGAACGCCTCGACGCCAAAGACACAGACCGCTCTGACAGGCTCCACAGTCTTTGGGGCCGGAGTGCTGGGTGCGAATTATTCCGCAACGAGCGGCACGGTCAAATACTCAGCGAGCACCGAGGATGTCTTCAATTTGAGCGGCAGCAATACGATTACGCTGGGGCTCCTGAATCTCGGCAGCTACGGCAAGGGCTTCAGCAGTTTGAGCTTCACGGTGAAGGAAGGCGCGACGACGCTCCTCACTGACAGCTTCACGAGCCTCGCCGCGGCGCAGACCTTCTTTACGGATGATCCGGTGTCGCTCGGCAAGCTCTCAGGGCCCGTCGATCTGACCCTCTCCTATCAATTGACTGCCAATCAAGCAGAGGGCGCCGGCATCAGCTTCGTGCTTGCCGACGCCCCCGCAGCCTCAGGCGCCAAACCGAGCGCCACGGTGATGGCCCGGCAGACCATCATCGCCGGCCTGCGCAGCGATGCGTTCGGAAGCCTGGAAAGGTTCAGCTTGGTCAAGCGCAACGCCTCCCTACCGGGAGCGTTGCTCAACCGCGGGGTGATGCCCGTATCGATGGTAAGGCATTGAGGTCAATACGAGCATCAATACTGGCGGGTGATTGCGCTTTCGCCGCCGATCTTTAAGCAAACCCATCTAACCGGGGTCGGTCGGGTTTTGTGGCATTGCCAATCTGATGGCGTTGCCACCATATCGGCCTGATCAATGAGGCAATGGTGAGTTAGCGGATAACTGCGCTGCGATTGACCTCATTTGGCTATTGATCGGCGCGCACTCGTCGGCCATCGACGCGGCAGGCGCCCGACGACCGCCCGAGTCACAAGGAGTTGCCCCGACTCTCTAATTGATGATCGCACCGACGACACCGTTTACGGTGACGTGGGCGTTTTGTGTATTCGTTCCCGCACCATGAACCGTGAGCGCCGTCGACGTCGTCGCGGACCACATCAGGCGGCTAGCAATTCTCGCGGGAGCGGGACTCAGCTGTGCTCGGTTGTGCTTCGTGTGCCAATTGCAACGGGCGCGCCACTTCGGCAGGTCATTGAAACTGCCACCTATTTTTTCGATCTACCGCCCTCATAATGTCGGGGTCGAGGGTTCGAGTCCCTCCCTTTCCGCTAATAAATCCGAGTCCGTTCCGAGCGCGTCGGTAAGGCGGTCCCCCGTCCGAATCTCTGCGACATCACGCTTTCTAATCGAGGCAATTTTACGCAATTTGTTCAAGACGCGCCTCGCACCCCAAGTGCTACCTTTTCGCGGGAACTGAAGGCGGTGCTCTAACGATAGCCGCCGACTCACCGACTTTGGCCGTCATCGAGATTCGTGACCTAAGCGGTATCCTAGCGTCGTCAGATCACTTCGGTGGCCGGCCGGCCGGGAAGGTGTTTGAATCCCAGCACGCCGATCCAGACAAAGAGCGCTAGCGTCAGCAGCTGCGCAACCAGAAATGGCGGCTCTTTTCCTGTGGGCGCGATCGCGTGCAGGAAGCCGACCTTCTGAAATGCCTGTGCGACCCCGACAAAGGCGTTGAGATACACAGCGAGCACAATGGTCACGACGTAGATGCCGCGCCAGCTGCGCGAGAGATGCTTAACGTATAGCGCGAGCGCTGCGATTGCGACAACTACTAGCTCGATCCCGCCCACTATCTGCGCCGGGTCAGGCGTAGGAGTTCCAGGTGGACTGGGCAACGGGAAGCCCGTGAGACTAATGAGCGCGGTGCTCGAGAGCAGTATCGCGCCCCAGGTCGGTTGGCGTCGGCCGCCGCACAAGGCGATCAGGACAAACGCGCCGGCCAGCAACGCGATGAAGCAAACGACGACGTGCAAAATTAGCATCGGCTGTTCTCCTTGTTAGTTAGCCGTTTGACGAGGCGGACTATAACGCCTTCGCCCAATCCGCCACTTTTCTGAGCTATGTTTGACACCAAGTGCGTAGCACTTTCAACCTAGCCAGGCGTTTTGCGCAGGCCCGGCGTGCCGAGGCAAATGGAGTAGAGTTCTGGCTTCGTCGGGTTATTGGTTACCTAGAAGTACGGTACTGTGAATTCTAGCCAAACCCGAAGTGCACGTGCGGGAATTTGCGGGAATAGTCGTGCTCGGTTGTGCTTCGTGGTGTCAATTGCAACGGGCGCCCTTTGGCGGGCGATTGAAATTACGCCAGATTTTCTCGATCTACCGCGCTCATATGCCGGTTTTTTCGGGTCGCATGAGGAGTACGACAGGGTTGATGCGGAGGCGATGTAATGAAAGCCACATTGTCCGTTGTTGAAAACGATGCAGATCTTACCCAGGTCAAGGCGCCGATTGAAAAGCCTATGGGATCGAACGACCCGGCAAATCTGGCGCGGATGACCGGCCAGCGTGCCGATCTCGTGCCGCTCCTGGGAACACCTAGTCGGGTGAGCGAGGTATTGACGGGCAAGTCTGAGTTAAACATGTCTATGGTGCTCAAGCTCCGCGAGCGATTCCAGACTCGGCGGACTTGCTGATCTCGCCGACCGGCGTCGTGGATTAGCGGCACAGCGAGAGCGGCGTCCGGCAAGCGCGTTGACTGGTACCTTTGGACTAAGGCGCCAGTCTCACACTCCGCAGCAAATCCACGAAACGGGCATCGTGACGCAAGGGGTCTAGTCGGGGATCCACTTTGAGGTAGGTCATCCAGCCGGAGCGCTCCTGGTAGGCTCGCGCCAGGTATTCCAGCGCTTGATCGTTCCAACCCATCCCTGTGCACACCAGGGCGATGTCGTAAGCGGGCACGTAGGCCCGCTCGGCCCTGGCCTTCAGCTCCTCATACACGACGCGCGCTTCATTGGTCTTGCCCGCGATTCCATACAAATGCCCCAAGGCCGCCGTGGCGAAAGTCACATTCCCAGACATCCTGACCGAGGCGCGAAAATCCTCTATTGCACGACCGATGTCACCCTGCTGCTCGTAGGCGAGACCAAAGAAATAGGCCGGCCAGAAGGAATTCGGATGTAGTTCGCTGGTCTTCCAGCACTGCTCGATGGCTTGCTCGTATTGGCGCGCAAAATGATAGTGCCAGGCCATGTGAACATTGATGACGAGGTCGAGTGGATCAAGCTCGAGGCATCTCTTGCTCGCCTTCAGCGATTCCTCGGTTCGCCCGACAGCAGTGAGGTAATGAGAGTACCAGTGGTGACACACGGCGTAGTTGGGGTTCAATTCAAAGGCATGCTGAAACTGGGCTTCGGCGCAGGCCCAATCCCAATCATGGTGCGTCGTCCGATAGGCCAGTGTGGTGTGCGCCTCGGCCAGACGTTCATCCAGTTCCAGCGCCTTATCGGCCGCTTTCTTCGCCTTCGCCATGGCCTCGATGGGCGGCATGGTACCGTTCTCCCACGAGCCCAGCGTGGCATAGCAGTCGGCGAGTCCGGCGCGGGCGCGGGCGAAGTTCGGGTCTTTGTCGATGGCTCCTTCGAAGTACTCGATAGCCTTGGCGATGCCTTGTGGCCGCTGCGCCCAGTAGTATCGCCCCTTCAAATAAAACTCGTAAGCTTGTAGGTTGGATGTTGATCGCGTCGCGCCCGCGGAGAGCGAGACTTTGAGCCGCTCGGTGATTGCCCGCGCGATATCGTCCTGAAGCTCGAAAATGTCCTCCATCTGACGATCGTATCGCTCCGACCAGATCTGGAAGCCGGTCCTGGCGTCGACGAGCTGAATTGTCACCCGGATCCGCTGACCGGCACGACGCACGCTCCCTTCGAGTACATTCGCCACCCGAAGCTTGCCGGCAATCACAGCGATATCCGTCGTCTTTCCTCTGAAAGAGAACGCCGAGCTTCGAGCCGAAACTCTCAACGCCTCAACTTGGCCGAGGGCATTCAAGATCTCCTCGGCGAGGCCGTCGCTGAAGTACTCGTTGTCCGGTTCGCCGCCCAGGTTTGTGAAGGGCAGCACGGCAATCGAGTTTTCCGGCGCCGCGGTCGCGGCGGCTGCACCGGGCAACACGCTCGGCGTCGATGGCGGTGCGGATGCGAGTCGCATTGACGTAAGCGCGCGATCCTCGCCTGGCGTTAACATCTGACGGATTCGCTCAACAAAGGCGGGCGGTGTGTTCCCGCCGGGCAGACGTGTCCACTGCACCTGCCGGAATTTCTCGGGGACCGCAGCGCCCCACTCAAGCGTGTCGTCGATCGCTACCGGCACCAAGAACGTCTTGTGCTCGGCCATGTTGTATGTGCGATCGACCGCAAGCTTCCATTCCAAGCGGAAGTAGCCTTCATCTCTGGCCTCGGTATGGGCGGAGATGACTGCTACAAACAGGCGGCAATCGCGGATCCATTCGTGAATCTGGCGGTCCCAGGCATCGCCGCCGCGAAGCTCGCTGCGGTCGAACCATACCTCGATACCTGCGGCGCGCAGCGCATCGCACAGGTGTTGGGCAGCCCCCACGTCCTGCGACGCGTAGCTCAGGAATACCGCCCGGCCCGGATCGGTCACGGTGCCCCTGTCGTGTCGCGATCCTGACGATATTCTGGTTCGCCTCTGTCGGGCCATGCACCGGCTCTTCGTCAGTTGCCCTTTAGCCTACCCTAAGCCGCGAGCGGCTGCTTCTCATCGGTGAATTTGTTGATTCGAATGTCTCAAACTGGTCGTAACTTGCCCGTAGAGTTACTTCGATACAGTAGGTGCCAATACTCACCCATTGCGCCAGCCCGAAGCTGTTGCACGTCGGGTCGCTGTCATCGATCGAACCCTTCGCCGTGTACCGTATAGCGGGCGAACCGAGCCCCGAATCTCATGAAAGCCGGGTCGCCGAAGAAGTGCGGCGCAGCCTTGATCAGCCGCCGGGTCCGAAGGCACCCTCGGATCGACCGCCGAGGCAGCCGGCGCGGCCCCGGGGCCGGATTGCCATCAGCTCTCGACGATTCGCCCGAAGGGGAGCATCCTTGGCCACGGGTGCTTCCTAGCTCGGTCCGGCCAACGGCGGATAATTTCACCGTACGGTTCGCAGCTATCAACAACCTTACATAAAACTCAATAATCAATGTCGGAGGGATGAAATCATGACGACGATACTGGTCAGGGGCGCGATCGGATTGCTTGCAGTCGCATCGGTCAGCACCACGGTAATCGCCCAGGATATGGGAGAGGTGACGGTCCAAGCGTCGCGCGTAGTGACCAAAAATGAAGGCAAGACTGCGAGCGGCATTCCCATCGTGGACGTTTCACTGACCTATGGAGTGAGTACGAAGGGACTTGATCTCGCCTCGCATGCCGGGGCTATGGAGATGCAGCAGCGCGTCACGGATGCCGCCAAGGCAGCCTGCAAAGAGCTTGCCCACCAGTATCCGGATTCGACGCCAGGGGACACCGACTGCGCGAAGGCAGCGACCGCCAAGGCGATGGTGCAGGTGAACGCATTGCTGGCGGCGGCTGCTAAGAAGCCCGGCAACTGATGCAGCGCGCCCAGCGCGCGCGAGGGAAGCGTATTGGGGGATTGGTAGCCGCTCGCGCGGCATAATGGGGAGTGGCGGGATCAGATCCCGCCCTCTACCCGATCTGCGCCGTCATGCGCCGTTGCTGTGCGACGCCAATAATATTTCTTGTCGGGCGCCCAGCGGCTGGTACGGTGACGCCCGGCACACAATGTGGACGGCGTGAAACTTCAGCGCGCCGTGGCGCTGCGGTGGATCCTGAAATCAGGTGTTAGCCGCTAAGCCTTATTTCTTCGGCATATTGATGGAACTCGTGACGACGCCACCCAATGTGCCTATAAGATCGAGCGTCGCGGTAGCCACATTGCTCTGAGGGCTCTTTTCACAGTATTTCCGGATGAACAGCAGGAGCGAAGCTGCGTCCGGTGGTGTTACAGGATTTGGCGCGTCATCGTCTTGGTACGTTGCCGCGAACGCGGCTCGGAAGTTATACGCGGTGATGAAGCCCCAGGCCCACTGCACCACGAGGTCCATTTGCCCGGAACTATTCGGCGCACTATCGTATTTGGTGAATTTCTCACAGGAGAAGGTTCCCGTGCCGATTATTCCGAGATTCTGGGTTTTGTCAGCGGCCTCGGTCCGCGCTGAGAACAAAATCACTAGCAAGACCGCAACTGCGCCGTAGATTTTCATTGCCATCTCCCCGATTCTTAGTCTGTTCATTATAGACACTTCGGCTTCCAGGATTTTCGCGTAGGCCTGCAGCCCCGGATGCATGACGACGTTACCACACGGTACAACTTGAAGGTCAAAACGATCTCACGCCCGACTAGAGCGCCGACCGGCAGTTTGCAATGCCGCAACAGGCTAGAAGGTCGTATTGGTGAGCCGCGCCGCGCAGAGTTTGCTTGCTTGCGTACACGCTCAAGTCCCGAAGACATGTTTATCCGGCTCAGTGTCCGGCGCATGCGCTCCTTGCTCGTGTTCGCCTCGGTCCCTTCCCTTCGCTCCACCGACTCCGCATCCGATCCTTCGGACTTGTTCGCCGGCTTCACCGCTGCGCGCTTGCGGCGAGAATACGCGCCTAAGATCGACGCCGCTCGGCCAAAGGGCGCGACGCCGTACTTATGTGGGCCGAGCCGTGTCGACCGGAATATCCCACTGGTTCGTGTCAGCGACGTCCTTTCCTCCGATCGGCACGAGCGGAAGTCGGGCGGATATCGGCTTTGCCCGAAATCCTTGATGTAAGAACATCGACGTCGTGCAGCGAAAGTGATGCAGGGGTCGGAAGTCGTGAAAATCGACTTGTATGAGGTCAGAATCGCGCAACAAGCGCGCCGTGTTGGGATACCAATCCGAGTTGTCCAGAATGATGAAGCCACCTGGACGCAATATTTCGATTGCGCTCTTTGAAGTGTGAAAGCGGTTCGCCGCAGGGTCGATGACGATGGCATCGAACTTGCGTCCAAGCTTGATCATATCGTTCGCCAGCGTGTCAGAAGTTGAGAGTCGCGCTTCGAGGTTGGACGGGTGATGCGACTGCAGCAACTTCACCCAGTTGGCACTCGTCTCGAGCGTCAGTACCGATTTGGTCCGGCTGGCCCAAAACTGCGTCGAACTGCCGCCGCCAAGCTCCAGAAGATCGAATGAGGAAAGGTCGAGCCCGAGAAGATACTCGATGAGACTGTAGGACATCATTGGAATCGGCCGCCCATCGCCAAGCACGCAGACACGTTGGTCGGACGAGGCTTTGTATCCTAGCCCGGCAGACAAAATGTTCATGAGTGAGCTGAGAAATATGACGCTATCTGGTGCCTCGATGACCTGGAAATTACGTTCGAGTTGCTCGACACTCCTTTGCTCCGTCGGATCGGTTTTTGCCCAGAACACGGACGTCTCCTTACCGCTTCATTGCCAGTAGTTCACTGGCTGGATGGACTTTATTGTGAGCGCGCATACAGCCTCATCTTTGACGGTTTATGGAAAAAGGCAGCTGCTCTCTTGGGTCCCTTCGTTGAGCACTCTGAGCTAGTGTCATCTGCCGCGCAGAATCCGGAATTTCTCGGGCCCTCGCCGCCTCAAAATCCTCCCGGTTAAGGCTACGGGGTACTCAATCACCTACCTACGGCGACGCGGGAGGCGACGAAGCCGTGCGCGACGCTGCTGGCGTCGAGGTAGTAGCCGACGATGCTGTCGCTATCGTTAACCGTCTGCGCTGAGATGAACGAAGCCGCGAAGCGCGCGGGCAGATCGAAAGGGCGATAGGCATTGCCGGATTTGAGGAAATTGTGCTGCACGCCGGCGGTGTCAGCAAAGGCGCCGAGAATCTGCTGCCAATTGTTGATCGATATGAAGAACGTACCCGCGGGTGCCGAACCCGGCGCAGTCGTCAGTGCGAACCTGCCATTGGATTGCTGCACATAGCCGAAGCCGTTGGTCAAAGGCGTCGTGACGTACTCGCCCGCGATCTCCCCCAGGTCGTTGATGCTCAACGGAGTGGTAGTAGTCGATGGTCCGCCGGGGAGATCCACGTTGAGGTAGCGACCGCCACGCAGCAGGAACGCATGCGCGTTATTCTGCGCATCGGTGTAAATGCCGATAACCATCTCCCAGTCATTTACTCCAAAGGCTTGCGTGCTGCTCGCGCCGGGATAATTGATTTGGGTGAGGGTGCCGTCAGCATGGCGAACATAGCCGTGCTGAACGCCGCCGCTGTCGGTGAAGGCGCCTGCGATGTCACCGCGATTGTTGATGGAGAACGCCAGGCTCCCGAGATTCGTGCGGGCCGGCCCGGAGAGATTGAGCAGTTGCAGCTGCCTGCCATCGTCAAATATGGCGTGGTTCACGCCGGCAGAGTCGATCTCGGCACCGACAAAGTGGCCGGCGTCGTTGAGAGCGAAGATGTAGGTATTGGTAGCCCCCGGAAAATCCACGGCGCGGACCTGGTAGTCGTTGTCAGCTTGCGCGACCGGGCACAGCGCAATAAGTAATGCTGCGGTGAATGTTTTCATGGGTGAACTCTCTTGCGGTGCTTGGCCAAACAGGCAGGCGCAGGGTAGCAATCGCGCCTCGGCCGCAGGTCTTTGTAGGGACGGGTGCCCGTCTGTAGGGACGAAACCCCGCGCCACTGCGACGAAAACCCGCGAGCTGGCGTTGCGAGTGCCGGATACCTCTGCCAAGCTGCTGCGGTCTGCGGTCTAACTTCTGATGAAAGCGTTCTGCAAAAGATTTCTACTGGTCTTTGCTCTGTGGACAGTCGCGGCCGTGTGCGGCGGCCTCGCGGACTATCTGTCCGATTATCTGGTGGGAGAGCAGACGCATTTCTGGGCGGGTTTCCGCCGGCCGCTGACGGAGCAGTGGATCTGGGCTGCGCTCACCCCGCTGGTATTCTTTGTCGCGCACCGGTTTCCGCTGACTCGCCCCCATCTGGAGCGGGCTATCGGCGTGCATGTCGCCGCGTTTCTGCTGCTGTCGCTATCGCATTGTGCACTGGCGGGTGCGGTAGGCGAGCCACTGCGGGCAGTTCCCGCCAACTATCACGGCTCGTTACTGCAGCTGCGCTTTCTCGAGGAGTTCTATTCGGATATCTGGATGTACTGGCCGCTGGTGTGCATCCAGGCGCTGATCGATTCGCACGCCCGCGCCCGCGAACGCGCAAAGCGCGCCGCGGAGTTGGAAGCCCTGCTCGCTAGATCACAGTTGGCCCTGTTGCGAGCGCAGATTCAGCCGCACTTCCTGTTCAACACACTGCATGCGGTGTCGGCCCTAGTGCGCATCGATAGCCTGGCCGCAGAGGACATGATCGCTGATCTGGCCGAAATTCTGCGTGCTTCCTTCGCGGACACGTCTATGCAGGAGACGACGCTGCAGCGCGAGCTCGACCTGGTGGCTTGTTATCTGCGCATCCAGCAACGCCGTTTCGGCGATCGCCTTGCGGTGCACTACCGGATCGCGCCCGAGGTGCAGCAGGCCGCGATCCCGTCGCTCCTCCTGCAGTCGCTGGTGGAGAACGCCGTGATCCACGGTGTCGCCCCGCTTGTGCGGGGTTGCACGATCGAAATCCGCGCCGCGCGCCGCGGCACGCGGCTCGAGCTGGAGGTCCTCGATGACGGCGCCGGCATGCAGACCGGACACTCCGCAGGCCTCGGGCTTGCTAACGCGCGGCGCCGGCTGCGCGAGCTCTACGGCGAGGAGCAAGCCGTGAACGTGAGCGGTGCTCCCGGCGGCGGAGTCACGGCGCTGGTGTCCATCCCTTTTCACGACGCTCCGGGCGTCACGGCGGCGGAGGTCTTCTCTCGTGACAATACGAGCTCTGATCGTGGACGACGAAGCGCTCGCCCGGCGCAGTCTGTCATCCCTACTGGAAGCTGAGTCCGACTTCGAGGTCGTGGGCGAGTGCGCTGACGGCCGGTCGGCGCTGGCGGCCATTGCGCGCCGCGGGCCGGACGTGATTTTCCTCGATGTGCAGATGCCGGAGATGGACGGATTCAGCCTGTTAAGCGAGCTTGGCGGTGAGCGCGCGCCCGCGGTGATCTTTGTCACGGCCTACGAAAAGTTCGCCGTCAGGGCCTTCGAAGCGCAGGCGCTCGACTATCTGATGAAACCCTTCCGCCGCGATCGCTTTCAGGCTTCCCTCGAGCGCGTGCGCCGACATTTCGGCGCGAGCGAGCTCAGGCAAGCACTGCCGGGGAGCCGGCCGCCAGATCGTATGGCCGTCAAGTGCGGCGACCGTCTGGTATTCATTACGCTGGACTCGCTTGACTACGTCCGCGCCGCCGCTAACTACGTGCGCCTGCATGTGGGCGAAACCACGTACGAGGTGCGCGAACGCATGACGGACATGGAGATGCGCCTGCCGCGTGAGCGGTTCATACGCATTCACCGCTCCTATATTGTTAATCTCGCCGCACTCAAAGATCTGTACCGGGCCGGGGATGGGGAATACCTAGTGACGTTGCGCAGCGGCCGACAGCTGCCGGTGGGTCCGAGATACACCTTGCTCATACGTGCCGCGCTGACTAATGCCCAGGTGCCTCGCTTCGGTGGCACTCTAGGCATCTGAGCGGGAGCCGCAGCCCGCGTCCGCGTGTGCGATGGTGGGCGCGCCCTCATCGCGCCAGCACTCCTTGTAGCGCGGCGAGACCGCGCTCGATCTCGGGCAGATCAACCGCACCATAGCCGAAGACAAGTCCCGAGCGCGGCGACTGCTTCAAATGATAGCGTCCGAGCGTATGAATCTTCACTGAGCGACTGGTAAGGGCCTGAACAGCAGCGTCCAGATCGACCCCCTCCCGAGCCCAGGCGGCAACGTGCATGCCGTACAGTGAGGGGATCGGCGCCAGCCAGTCCGAAAGGTCTCGCCTCAGCAGCGCATGCAATAGTTCACGCCGCCTACTGTAGATCTGGCGCATCTTACGGACGTGGCGCGCCAGATGCCCCTCTGCGATGAACGCGGACACGCCGGTCTGCAGTGGCGTCGAGCAATGCCAGTGAACGGAGACAGAAGATGGCCAAAAACGTGATTTGCCTTTGGTACAACGGCAATGCAGAAGAGGCCGCCAGGTTTTACGCGCGGACCTTTCCGGACAGCGCCTTGACAGCAGTCCACCGTGCCCCCGGGGATTACCCGGCTGGCAAAGAAGGACAGGTGCTGACTGTAGAGTTTACGGTACTGGGCGTCGCCTGCCTGGGCCTGAATGGCGGCTCGGCTTTCAAGCACAGTGAAGCCTTTTCATTTCAGATCATCACCGAAGACCAGGCCGAGACCGATCGCTACTGGAATGCCATCGTCGGTAATGGCGGTGCCGAGAGTGCGTGCGGGTGGTGCAAGGACAAATGGGGCTTGTCCTGGCAGATCACCCCACGCGTACTGCTGGAAGCAACGACCGATTCTGATCGTGCGGCCGCGAAGCGCGCATTCGCGGCGATGATGAAAATGAAAAAGATCGACATCGCCACGATCGAGGCAGCACGACGCGCACCGGCTCGCCCCTAGAGCGTTCCTGATCCGTACACCCGAATGGATCAGGAGCCAGCCGGTCACGGTGGCTTACGAGGACTCTCCCGCACCTGCGTATTCGTCGTGACGGCGTGGCCACGCCGGATAACCCGCCTCATTGCGGCCCTCCGGTGTGAGGTCGAGATAATGGTGCGTGCCCAAGAGCATGTCGAGTCCGCGGGCATACGTGGAGTACGTGAGTAAGGCGTTGCCGCTTTCATCCTTTAAGAAAACGCTCAGACCTGGAAGTTCCTCACTTATGTATCGACTGTCAGTCGTGATCGTTCCGAAGTTGTAGTCGATCCGGTGCCGGTCGATCTGCTCTTTTGTGAAAGAGACGTGGAAGTCGTAGTTGAAATCGCTGCCGAAGGACGACACCCATTCGAAGCGCCAGCCCATGCGCGCCTTGTATGTGAGAATCTTGGCAAGCGGCGCACGGGAGACGGCTACAATCGTCACGTTGTGGTGCGTGAGGTGCTGAGCCGGTCCGTCGATGTGTTCGGCCTGAAATGAACAACCGGGACAGGCGGCATTCCATTCGGGCGCGTACATCAGATGGTGGACGACGAGCTGGCCGCGGCCATTGAAGAGTTCCGCGAGAGTTTTGCGGCCCCCCTCAGTCTCGAACGTATAGCTCTTCTCGATCTTCAGCCAAGGAAGGCCTCGTCGCTCGGCGGCGAGCCTGTCCCCCGCGCGCATGTGCGCCTTTTCTTTTTCGAGCAACGCCTGCCGCGCAGTGAGCCATTCCTCTTGCGAAACGATCGTGTTTGGTTTCATGGCGCCTTCCTCATATGTATCAATATTACGACGGTTGGCTTGCACGTTCGACCAAGCGGCTTGGGTGCGGCGTCGGGATCGTGAACGCGAGCGTTCAGCAGCCGCGTTTGGATACAGTTACCCATCGACTACTGCCTGGCTGCACCTGAGTCGATCCAGTCCGCTGGTGCTCATCGGCGCCCGGGCCGCCTGACGCATCGCGGGTCTCCCGAACCCAAAAAAGGCATGAGAGACCGGTGGTTAACCCACCCCAGGGGGACATTTGAAGTTTGCGCCCAAGGGTGAAGCGCAGAGTACAGGCGTTATGTAAGTCAACCGCCGATGCGGATCAGTACTTATGTCCAACGACCGGTTTGTTACCCGCTCACGACTGACCGCATAACCGTGCGTCCCTAATATTCAGGTCTCGTTTGCAGGCGCAAATAACAAATCAGGGAGCTATGCGTCACATGTTTAAGACGATTGTTCGTAAAACACCACAAGAAAGACAAGCGAATTACACCGGTAGAGCATCTCTGCTGGAACGTCTTTGCCCCGGTCTCCCATTCAAACCTAGTTCGACGCGTGCGAGCGATTTGAAGCTCGGATGGTATGCAGCGATCTTGGTCGCTACAGTTACTGCATCCGTTCCCGCGTTCGCGCAGCAGAAGACCGGGCCGGGGCTCTCCCCGGACGACAGCCTGACTTGGGCCGGCATCACACTGTATGGCGTCCTGGACATTGGTGTGCAATACGATACGCACAGTGCGCCGTTCACGCCCTACCGTCCGGCCGCGAGCGGCAACATCGTGCGATCGAACAGTCGCGACGAGTCGGTGGTCGGAGTGACGCCGAGCAATATGGGGCAGACGCGCATCGGACTGCAGGGCATCGAGCCCTTGGTAGGTGACTGGTCGGCCGTGTTTCAGGCTGAGACTTTCTTCAATCCCCAGTCGGGCGAAATCGCAAATTCCCTGAAGTCATTGGCTGTGAACAACGGCGTCAGCCTCGCCAACCAAAGCGTCGGTGTCGATGGTGGCGCGGCGGGTCAGCCCTTTCAGACCGCCTACGTGGGCCTGCAATCGGCGCGCTTCGGTGCCCTCACCTTCGGTCGTCAAACGACGCTGCTCTCTGAAGGCACCATCCAGTACGACCCCAACTACAAGGCTTCGGCCTTCGGTCTGCTCGGCGCGTCAAACACCTATGCTGGCGGCGGTAGCAGCGAAGATGACCGCCTCGACTCGACGGTGAAGTACCGTGTGAGCTTCAACGATCTGCTGCACGTCGGTGCGCTGTACAAATTCAGCGGATCCAATGGCAATGGAGCGGCGAACACCGCGGTGCAGGCGGATATAGGGGGAAGTGTCGCGGGCGCGTCCCTCGATGCGTATTATTCCAAGGTCTACAGCGCCATCACGGCTAGTGCCCTGAGTGCCGATCAAGTCGCTGCGCTGCCGGGGCTCGGGTACTCGGTCTCGAATTCTCTGGCAGCGTCGGTCTCGGACAACACGACCTATTCTCTCATGGGGTTGTATAAGGTTGACCCGTTCAAGTTTTTTGCCGGCTACATGTACATTCAGTACACCAATCCCACGAGGCCGTTGAGCGCCGGTTTCAATGACATCGGCGGTTACGTTCTGGCTTTCGTCAACGACACGGCCTTCCCGGAAGAGAAGATCGTGCAGGTGTATTGGACGGGCGTTCGCTACAGCGTTAGTTCTAACCTTGACCTGACCGCGGCATATTACGGCTACCATCAAAGTGCGTATGGCACCGGGAAACAGGCAGGCTGCACGACTATCGCGCACAGCACCTGCAGCGGCGGCCTCGACGCTTTCTCCTTCGACGCCGACTACAGATTTACCAAGCATTTCGACGCTTACGTGGGCGCGATGTACAGCGGCGTGCATGACGGAGTGGCTAGCGGCTACCTCAGCACGAACAACATCAACCCCACCATTGGCGTGCGTTATAAGTTCTGATATCGCGGCCCCTTGGTTAGGATCTGAAGGGACAGGTAGCGCAATGCTGCCTGTCCCTTCTGCTATCGCACACGGGTGAGCTTGCAGTAAGCGTCGTGGACGATAATGGCGCGGCCCTGACTGCGTAGAAAATTCCTCGGGCTTCTTCCCCGCTACTCCTTATTGAATCATCTCTTCCAGCACTGTCATCGATTGGAAGCTGTCATTCAATTCCTACGAGTAGTTCGTGCGCCGACAATATGTGTTCGGGGCGCTAGAAAAAAAACCGCCACGGGCACACGGACCACTGCTATCGTGTCGGGCGCGGTATCGACAAGATCTGGAAGTCAACAACACCGCGTTCGATTCAGTGCGCTCTATTCGAACACGGTGACATAAAAAACAGTGCCTGCGGGTACGCGCTCGTTTGCTCTCCGGACGGAAGCAGCAACACCTCGACGTGACTGAGTGCAATCACGACCGCTAATGGCAACACCGCCGCTCGGGGCATATCGGTAGAGTAACCGCGCTTTCGCGCCATTCAGTCGCCAGTGTGCTATGGCCATCCAACGAATTACTGGCGGAGAGTGATTTTCTGGCGTCGCTGCAGATCCGCTGGCGCGCTATTACTTAATCCAAAGGCTGCCGCTGGAAGGCGGTGTCGATCTCCCGTGGAAATGCGTTGCAAGTGATCGAAAGTACGTGTCAACTTCAGCTCATGATCGACGCGCATGGCCGCAGTGGCTTCCGAAGTGCAACGTCACGTTGCGTGCAATGATTCGGATGAGCGATGAATGAACTAAGAACTTAGAAAAAGGACGAGAAGGAGTCAAACATGAGGCCGAGCCGAGCGTGGCGCATCTTGCGTCAAACCGAAAAGAGAGTTCTGCGCACGAGCGGCACTGCATCCTGGCGCAGCGTGGTGCTCGTCCTGGCGCTTGCTGCAGGCGACGTCCATGCTGACGCGATCACCAAACAGGGAACGGCCGGCGCTAACGGCAAAAGCGGTACCGTGACTGCGCCCAATGGCACAGCCGGCAAGAGCGGCCAGAGTGTGAACGCCTCAACGTCAGCTACTCCGAACGACAACGGCAATTCCGCTACGGCGACCGGCGGCAACGGCGGCGCCGGAGGCAATGGGTACACTGGAGCGGACGGCAATGCCGGAGCTGGCGGCAATGGCGGCAATGCCACAGCCAGCGCAAGCCCCACATCGCCTGCGGTGGGGCCCGCGACCGCGGCCGCGACCGCGAGTGGTGGAAACGGCGGAACTTCGGGAACACCAGGACCGGGCGGAACGCCGGCCTCGGGCGGAAAGGCGGGTACGGCGAGAGCCGTCTCCGCCGCCACCGCGACCCTTGCGAACGGGGCAAGCGCGCACAGCATCGCAACCGGCGGCGAGGGCGGCAACGCGTTCGGAGCGGGGCGAACAAGCGGTAACGGCGCGACCGCCTCGGGCTCGGCAACGGCGACATCGGGCAGCGGTGCGCTGCAAGTCGAGTTCGACGAGACCGGTGGCTCCGGAGGGCAAGGTTTTTCGGGTGCCAGCGGCGGCGCCGGCGCGGCCGCTGCGATGACGAATACGGTCTCAGGCCATACAGCCGGCACCGTGACTTTGACGCAGCAGGCCACGGGTGGATTTGGCGGAGCCACCGACACCGGCAACGCGGGCGCCGGCGGCAATGCCAACTCCACACTCGGAACGCCGACGACTGCGTACTCCGACACCACTTCTAGCGCGCTGAATATTACGTTACAGGCGAGCGGCGGCACCGGTGGCGCCTCGGTCACGGGAGCGACGGGCGTCGGCGGAATCGCCGGCGTCAAGGGCGTGGTTGAGAGCGCAGGTTCCCTCGGTGTGCTGGCTAACGCGACCGGCGGAAACGGCGGCAATCGCACCGCTGCCGGCGCCGGGTCAAATGGCGGTGCTGCCAGCTCAACATTTTCGGGGACGACGAGCGGTGCGAGCACGGTAAATGTCAGCAGCACTGCCGCGGGCGGCACCGGCGGCGCTGCGTTCGGGTCCGGCAACAAAGCAGGCGCCGGCGGCGCGGCATCAGGATCGGCGAGCGGCTCATCGGGCAGCGGCGCGGTCACGATCACGTACGAGCAGGCAGGCGGCGCAGGCGGCGCAGGCCTCTCCGGTGCAAGCGGGGGCGTCGGTGCAAGCTCGAGCATCACCAACAAAGTTTCGGGCCATACCAGCGGCATTTTGAATTTGAGCCAACAGGCCGCGGGCGGCAACGGCGGGGGTAGCGACACAGCCGCGGCGGGTATCGGCGGCAATGCGAGCTCTACGCTCGGCACGGGCACCACCGCCTATTCGGACAACACGGCAAGTTCGCTGATCGTTGGCTTGAACGCAGTCGGTGGAACCGGCGGTCAGGCCTCAGCCGGTGGTGTGAGCGGAAAGGGCGGAACTGCCACCGTCAAAGGCGTCGTGACAAGTGCGGGTGTGTTGAGTCTTTCCGGCGACGCCTCGGGCGGTATCGGCGGCGGAAGTTCCGGCGCGAGCAATGCGGTTTCCGGCAGTGCCGCTAATTCCTCATTGGCGGGATCTAGCAGCGCAAACAGCGTAACCATTACGAACAGCGCGTCGGGCGGCAATGGAGGGAGTGTTTCCTCCGGCGGCTCCGGGTCAGGTGGCGCCGGCAGCACCGGCCACGCCATCGCGACTGCGACGGCGAGTCTCGGTCACAGCGCCACCGTGATGATGAACTCGGCCACCGGGGGTAACGGTGGAGCGGGCATGGGCAGCGGTAACAGCGGCGGTGCGGGCGGCGCCGCTGCGGGTTCGGCCAGTGCCACATCGGGCAGTGGTGCCGCACAAGTCACGTATTCCCAGACCGGCGGTAACGGTGGGGCGGGGAGCCTCGGTGCCAACGGCGGTGCCGGTGCGATATCGGTCGCCACGAACGCGGTTTCGGGCGCGACGACCGGCGGGCTGACTCTTACGCAAAATACCAAGGGTGGATCGGGTGGAGCGACTGATACGGGCAGTGCCGGTATCGGAGGCAATGCCACCTCCACGTTTGGCACGAGCACGAAGCCGTATTCCAATACGACGTCAAATGAGATCACCCTAAGTTTGACCGCCGACGCAGGTGCCGGTGGTGCTGCGACGACGGGAATCGCCGGCGCTGGCGGCACGGGAACGGTCACGAGCGCGGTCACGAGTAGCGGTGCACTTGATGTGACGGGAAATGCCGCCGGCGGCTCTTCGGGAAACAATTCGAGCTCTGGTTCGGGTGCTAAGGGAGGCACCGGGCGCGATACCTTGACTGCAACCGCCGGTGGCGCAAGCACTGTCACCGTGATGGATGAGGTCTTCGGCGGCAGCGGTGGCCAAGGCAGTGGCACCGGCAACTCCGGTGGCGCCGGCGCCGCGGCATCCGGCTCCGCCAAGGGCGCCTCCGGCAGCGGCACGACGTCAGTCACCTTCATTGAGAACGCCGGCAGTGGCGGCGCCGGCAAGCTCGGCGCGAGCGGTGGTGCGGGCGCAGCGGCGCTCATGACGAACCTAGTCTCCGGCAGCACGAGCGGCGACCTCACTTTGAATCAGACTGCCAGCGGCGGTGCTGGTGGGAGTACCGATACCGGCTTCGCCGGTGTGGGCGGTAATGCGAATTCCACATTAGGCACGGCGACTACAGCGTACTCGGACAACGCCGCGAGCCTGCTGACGGTTTCGTTGAGCGCAACAGGCGGCGCCGGCGGCGCGTCAACGAGCGGCATGGTGGGCAGCGGCGGGACAGGGACCACGAGCGGTGTAGTCAAATCGACGGGCGCGCTTACTTTGACGGGTAACGCGACCGGCGGCGCTTCCGGCCAGAGTCTTGGCACGGCCAGCGGTAAGGCAGGAAGCGCCGGTAGTGCCACTTTGACGGGCTCGAGCATTGGCGGCACGGTCAGGATCACGAACACGGCGACCGGTGGCGCAGGAGGCGCGAATTTGACGGGCACCTCAGGTGCTGGCGGCAAGGGCGGCGCGGCACATGCGATTGCCAGCGGCGTCGCGAGTCTTTCGAATAGTGTCGTGATCGTCGACGGCGCAACCGGCGGCATCGGCGGCGCGGCGAAAGGCAGCGGCAACAGCGCCGGTGCCGGCGGGAGCGCCTCGGGTTCAGCCATGGGCACATCGGGCAGCGGAGCAGTCTCGATCGAGTTTGATGAGACCGGCGGCGCTGGCGGCGCAGGAAGCGCGAATGCGAGCGGCGGCGCTGGGGCGGCAGCCACCGTCAATAATTTGGTCTCCGGGAGTACGACCGGTCAGCTGCAACTGACGCAACATGCGACCGGCGGTGCGGGCGGCGGCAGTAACGGCAGTGCGTCGGGCGTCGGCGGCAATGCCGCGTCCACGTTCGGCACGAGCGCGAAGCCTTATTCCAACGGCAGCGCGAGCACTCTGCTCTTAAGTTTGCATGCGACCGGCGGTGCGGGCGGAACATCAAACATCACGACCGGCGGAGCGGGTGGGATTGCGACGGTAGCTAGCGTCGTCAATACCACCGGTGCGCTCAATATTTCCGGCGTCGCAAGCGGCGGCGCCGCCGGAAACACGACGGCAGGCGCAGGTTCCGGTGCGAAAGGATCTCTCGCCAAAGGCACCTTTGTCGGGACCACAAGCGGCGCAAGCGGCGCGGTCGTCAGTGTGACGACCAATGGCGGTGCGGGCGGGCAAGGCTTCGGCAGTGGCAACAGCGGTGGCGCCGGTGGCGTTGGTTCGGGCTCGGCCGAAGCCCAGTCGGGCAGCGGCGCGACCCAAGCTGCGTTTACTGAAAACGCCGGTGCCGGCGGCGCGGGCATGTCGGGAGCGAGCGGCGGCGCTGGGGCCGCGGCAGTCGCCACGAATGACGTCTCCGGCAGCACGACGGGCGGGTTGACTCTGATTCAAGACGTAACCGGCGGAGCGGGTGGCAGCACCGACACCGGTACCGCCGGCAGCGGCGGCAAAGGCAGTTCCACGCTCGGGACGAGCGCAGCGGCTTATTCGGACAGTGCGGCGAGTGCCCTCAACATTACATTGAATGCCACCGGCGGCCTTGGCGGTGCGACGAACAGCGGCACGGCGGGGATTGGCGGCGCGGGTAGCGTCAGCAGCGTCATCCAGAGTGTCGGCGCGATCAGCACGACGAGCGCAGCTCTGGGCGGCGGCGGCGGCTCAAGTAGTGGTAGCGCGAGCGCCGCGGCGGGCGGGGCTGCCAGCTCGTCACTGACCGGCACGAGCAGTGCCGGCAGCGTGACGCTGAGCGGAACCGCGTCGGGCGGCAACGGCGGCAGTGACGCGTTCGGCGAACCCGCATCCGGCAGTAATGGCGGCGCTGCGCGCTCCGTTGTGGCGGGCACGGCGAGTCTTGGGAACGCCGTTAACGTGACTGCCACGGCGACCGGCGGCAACGGCGGAACCGCTTATCAAAGCGCCAACAGCGGCGGTGCGGGCGGCGTCGCGACAGGCTCAGCCAAGGGCGTGTCAGGTACTGGCACGGTGCAGGTGACATCCGTCCAAACCGGCGGCAACGGCGGCGCCGGCAACTCCGGCGCCAAAGGCGGCGCCGGCGCCGCGTCCAACAGTACGAATGCGGTCTCGGGCACGACGAAGGGCAGCCTTTCTTTGACTCAAAACGCCACGGGTGGTAACGGCGGCGGCACCGACACGGGCGCGGCCGGTGCCGGCGGCAATGCGACTTCCAGTCTCGGCACGAGCACCACGGCGTATGCCAACAGTGCCGCAAGTTCATTAACTGCAACCTTAAACGCCACCGGCGGTGCCGGCGGATTCACGAGCAGCGGCAGCGCGGGTGCCGGCGGGATCGGCACATCTTCTTTGTACGTGGTGTCGACCGCGACAGGTTCGCCTCAGGTGACCGGCAACAGCAATGCAAAGGGCGGCGCCGTGACGAGCGGTGTGGGCGGCGCGGCAAGCGCGATTGCGAGCGTGACATCACCCAATTCTGTCAATGCCACAGCATCCGCGACGGGCGGCGCTGGTCCGACGCCGGGAATAGCGAATGCGACTGCCACCGCAACGGGCTCAGTGTCGGGCAACGTCCTCGTCAATGCAGTGGCGCGCGCCAATTCTTTCAACAGCAGTAGCAATCTCGGCAACACGGCCAACGCCACTGCCAACACGACTTCCATCGGCAGCATCACGGGGGTCGCGAACGCCAACTCGACAGGTTCTGCCGGAACGGCTCTCGCGCAGAGCACGGCCCTCGATCCGGCGGTGACCAGTCAGAGAGTCGCGGCCAACGCCTCGGCGCCAAGCAACATAGGAACTGTTTCGACGCAGACGATGGCAACTGTTGCCGGGGGTTGGTTCGGTTCGCCAACAAACTCCAGCAACGGCCAGACGAGCTACGCACAGGCGATGGGTTCGCCGACCGCCGCAGTTCAATCTGCCATCGTCAACTCGTCAACCCCGAATACCCAAGCTGCGCTGGCGGGCTCCAGCATCTTCGGCGCCGGGGTCCTGGGTGCGAACTACACGGCGAGCAGCGGCAGCGTGCAGTACACCGCGAGCTCGGAGCATGTCTACAATCTGAGCGGCAGCAACACGATCACGATCGGCCTCCTGAACTACGGCGGCAATTCAACACTGGCGTTGAGCAGTCTCAGCTTTACGGTCAAGGAAGGTTCGACGACACTGCTGACAGACAGTTTCTCGACACTCGCCGCCGCCGAGACATTCTTCAACGATGATCCGCTGTCGCTCGGTAAGGTGACCGGACCGGTCGACCTCACACTCTCGTATCAGTTGACCGAAAATCAACCCGGGGGGTTCGGCGTCAGCTACGTACTGGCCGACGCTCCCGCCGGGGGCGCAGTCGCGCCCCGGGCGGAAGGTCTGATGCGGCGCGCCCATGGCCTGGATGTTCGCGCCAACTCATCCGGCGCGCCGGGCGGACTGAGCCTCATCAAACAAGGCGGGGCACGGACGGGTTCGTTGCTTAGCAGGCGGCTCGTTCCATGGCCGACTGCGCGGCATTGAATGCGGCGCACAGAGCCTTGGCGAATTGCTGATCAAGCGGCAATGGGTTCGATGCGCCTGCTGGAAAAACGGCCGCGGATCCGCAATTCGCACTAAAACGATTCCACGGATTGGCACTGAGCAAAGTGGTCGCCGATCTCGGTCAAATGCACGGTGTCGGATTTCTGCGGTATGCCGACGCCCGTCGCGGTCATCGACGCGATGCGCCGCTCTGTGCGGCGCGTGCGAGACGCCTAGTCTGGGGTCTTCTGCGGCACCAAGTGCAAGTTGGGCTTGAGCTCGGTCAGCTCAGGCTTGCTGGTCTTGATGGCGCTGGGCGCCGAGCTCAGTGAGGCCAGACTGTAGGCGGCGACGTCCGCACTGTAGCCGGCGTAGACTGTTCCATCGGCGACCATGGGCGGCGTGTTGCAATCGCCACCCGTCCATAGGAATTCGTCGTAGCTGGCCGCGTACGCGGCCCTGGCCCACGCATGCGTAGAGCACTCCATGAAAAAAGCTGATGGAGTTCCCGGCCTGTCGCGCCGCCTTTTTTTAGCCGGCGCAGTCGGCATGGCTGTCATAGAAGCGTCGGTTGCAAAAGCCACTGCAGCCGCCGGGTTGGCCGATATTGAACAAAGGCTGAATGTGCGCTTGGGTGTGGCGGCTCTGGACACCGCGAATGGAGCCTGGATACGACATCGCGCCGATGAACGCTTTGCAATGTGCTCAACCTTCAAGTGGATCTTGGTTGCACTCGCGCTGCAGCGGATCGAGGCCGGGGACCTCAAGCTGGACCGGCGTATCAGCTACTCTTCGTCTGATCTGTTGGAATATGCGCCGGTCGCGCGTGCCAACGTTGCTCGAGGCTGGTTATCGATCGAGGAGCTTTGTGCAGCCTCGGTGCAGGTGAGTGACAATACCGCGGCGAACCTACTGCTCGACGTTGTCGGTGGCCCGAGCGGCGTTACGCAATTTATTCGCTCCATAGGTGATACGGTTACGCGGCTCGATCGTCGCGAACCGGAACTGAATGAGAATCTCGCTGGCGACCCTCGCGACACCACGACGCCGGCTGCAATGGCCACAACCGCGAGGACCTTGTTGCTCGGTAAGACGCTGAGCCAGCCATCGCGAGACCGTTTGACCAGCTGGATGATCACATCGACCCGAGGTCTTGATCGCTTACGGACCGGCCTTCCCGCAAGTTGGCGCGTCGGGACAAAGGCGGGCACGGGTCCGAACGGCGCACTGAACGACGTTGCGATCGCATGGCCGCCTCATCACGCACCAATCTTGGTGGCGAGCTATATCACTGGGGGAAATATCGACAGCGACGCGCGCAGCGCCGGCCAGGCGGATGTCGCACGCGTCGTTGCTGCTGCTTGGAGGTGATCTCATGTCGCTTGCCCGATACGCACCCACGATGGGACTGGGATTGGGTCACGCGGTCAGCGAGTTGGCGCGTTGCGTCCTGTGCGCGCCAGCCAAAGCAGCATGAGGCCAAGCAGGGCGCTCGCGAGGATGCCCGTAACGGCGTCGATCGCCAGGCTTCCGCTGATGCCGCCGCGGTCGAAACCGAAGGCGTCGACGTACAGCATGTAGGAAATCGGGACACCGTAGGCCGAGGCGATGAAGCAGAACGTGGTGGAAGCCAGGGGGTTGCCGCGGCCGATGGCTTCGAACGTGACGGCGGTGCTGGTGGTGATGGCGAGGGACTGGAAGAGGTTTTCGGCGATCAGCACGGTGGCGTAGGACGCAGGCGTATGGGGTAGCAATATTAGGCCGAGGGTACACAAGGCGCCGACGAAGCCGACAGCGAGGTAGAGCGGGCGCAGCGGCATTAGCCGGCTGAGGACTGGAAACACGAGGCAGCCGACGATGCCCCCCGCGGACACGCCTATGCCGCCGACGAGCCCGACGAATCCGGGGGACGCGTGAAAGTCACTGCCGCGGCCGCCGAGGAAGTTGGTGAGCGAAAAGGTGGCGGCGGGAGCGGCGAAGAGAACGATGGCGACCAGCACTTCGCGCCGTTTGACGAGGGCGACCAGATCGCCGAAGAACTGCGAGAAGGACTCTCTGGCGAGGCGGCGATCGGGGCCGGGCGCCTGCATGAAGGGAAACGCGAGGGTCGGCAGCAGGATGCTCGCGCCTAATACAAGTGCGACGGTCAGTGGCGAAAGGTGGCGCACGAGCTGGTTGCAGCAGATGGCCATTGTGCCGAAGCCGCCGACGTTGCCGATGGTCATCCAGACACTGACAGATTTTTCCTCCTCACCGCTGGTGATAGATGAGAGCCAGCCGCCGAGCGCGCTTTGGTAGAGATAGATGGCGAAGAAGCCGACCGTGAGGACGGTTTCGAGCAGCGCAAGGTGGTCGAGATTGAGGAAGGCCACGACGAGGGTGAGCGACGCGACGACCGCGAGAGCAACCGCGTACCAGCGGCGGCTGAAGCGGACGTCCAGGAAGGGGCTGAAGAGGAAGGCCCAGAAACCGGGGGAAAAGGTAACCGCGGTTAGCCCGGCGATCGCTCCCTCGGGCACCTGGCGGTCGCCCAGAATCTGAGGGATGGCAAAGGCGACGACTCCGCCGTAGAGGCCGTACGACAGATTGGTAAGACCCATGATCTGAATGGGAACGCGGTGGCGTCTTGGCATGCTGACAGGGTCTGCTGCGCGAAGTGAGTTCAGGCTAGCATACGGATTCGGCGGAGGCCGTGGTCTACCGCCCCGCACGAGGCAATGGATCAGTCGATAATTAATTGGACTCCAGAAATTGCCGTTTCCGCGATCACACTTTATGAGGGCAGAACGCTCTGCGCGCTGACGAGGCGATCCATTGCCAATCGCAACGCGTCCCTTCGGCAAGTTGCTGCGGTTACAATCTGCAAATTGCCATGCACCGCAATCATAATGCCGGGGTTGAGGGATCGAGTCCCTTCTTTCCACCGAGGCGGGAGAAGAAACCCTTGGACGCTCCATTGAACGCTACCGTGCTGATCTTTTCCTATGGAACTCTTCAGGATAGAGCGGTGCAGCTCGCAAACTTCGGACGCGAGTTGTCGGGAACCTCAGACTCGCTGCCTGGGTACGCAAAATCGCTGATCGCGATTCGCGATCTGGGGGTGATCGCGACGAGCGGTAAGACGCACCATACAATTGCCGAGCGCAGCAGCAATCCCGCTGAAGAGGTGCGCGGGATGGTTTTTATGATCACGCCTGAGGAACTCGTCGCCGCGGATCGGTATGAAGTCTCGGAGTACACGCGTGTGCGAGTGACGTTGAAGTCGGGATTGCAGGCATGGGCTTATGTGCGGGCTTGAAAGATGCGGCGAAGCATCCGGCCCGCAAAATCGAGATTACCGTTGGGTGTCGGCGACGTTTACGTTGCGATGTTTTAATGTCACAAACCCTCCTGTGCACAGCTGAATCTCAAATCTTAAAGCGGAGATCCGCCGGGCAGTTCCTACATCGCCGTTCGCTTGCCGAGGTCGCTCGAGCCCGCAGGCCCGATCCTTGCGTGCATATTCGTATTGATAAATGGCGTGCGCGCCGATGCTTCGGTCATCTGGCGCTCGTAACCGCAGCGCGTCCGAGGCCGCACAGGCGCAATGAGGCAGGCTGATGTGGGATGGATGACGCGATGATTGACGTGAATTACTGGCCGACGGAGGCATAACCATGGACACCATGAGTGATGGACTTGGAGTTCCTAAGGTCGTCGATCGAGTCGCCTTCCAGGACGAACTCGACAAACTGCTAGTTCGAGAGAAAGCGCACACGAGAGAAGGCGACGCTATTGCGGCCGCCCGCCGACGGCTACCCATGGTCGAGGTGGATGGCGCCACACGGCTCATTGCCAAACATGGCGCCGTGACGCTATTGGATGCGTTCGAGGGACGCCGAATGCTCATCGCCTACTACTTCATGTGGCACACCGGCCATCCCGCGCCGGAGCAGTGCGAAGGGTGCACCTGGGTTACTTCGCAGGTCTGCGAGCTGTCCTATATTCAGTCTCGCGACGTCACCTATGCCGTGTTCTGCCAAGGCCCGTACGAAGAGAGCGCCCGGTACCGTGACTTCATGGGCTGGGAGATGCCTTGGTACTCCGCCCAGGGCTCGCTCGACATACTCTTGGTTGGACGCCGGATTGGCCTGTTTCACATCGTTTGCTACCTGCGACAGGGAGCCAATGTCTTCGAGACTTACTGGACAACGGGGCGCGGTGCCGAGGCGATGGACAATAGCTACGATTTACTCGACATGACTGTCTACGGGCGGCAGGAACCGTGGGAGGACTCACCGCCTGGTTGGCCAATATGGTCTAAAGGCAAGCAAAATTTCCGTACTGATGGCCGTCCCATCGCCCAGTGGTCTCGCGTCAAGGCCGGGTATTCGGACGACCTGGGAACCAGCGGGCGCTGAACCGCCTTGGTTCTTCCTTGAAGTGGAACATGGCGGTGTGAGTTTTCCGAGGCGGAGATTGTTCATGATCGGTGCGGGTTGGGCCGCTGCGGCATCCGTGTGCGCTTTCGGGGAACAAGCAGGGGCCCGAGAACGCGCGAGCAGCGCCGACGTACCGTCCGGCCTTGAATCTCTCGTCACGCCGGAGCGCAAGTTTATATTGGGGAGTATGGCGAGCGAGGACATTCCGGGCACCGCGGTCTGCCTGATGTACGTGGTCTTTTTGTTGGCACGGACCTGGGCTCGCGCATTGCAAACCGGCTCAGTGCTGGAACGCTCAATCGGACCTTGATGTTGCTAGTTGCGGGTATGGCGATATTCATGGCATGCAAGGCTGCAGGGTGAACTCACCACCATGAGTCATCTAATATTAGGCTTGCAGCTTGCACGATTGTGCCGTTGGTAGGCGAAGTATCTGCGGGAATCTGTCATGTTCAGTGATGGCCGCATTAGGATGCCCAGATCACTTTGTATATTGGCTCTAGTCCTTATCTTGACCGACGTTCTTTGCGGATGTGCGGTATACAACACATACAAGAAATGCGGCTTCTACGGGTGCCCGGGTGACGCGAACATCACTGCGACTATACTTGCACGGTTCAGGCAACATTTGGAGTTGGAGCCCAACGCAATTACCGTGCAGACGCTGGATCATGTGGTGTATCTGTACGGTGTGGTGAGCTCGAGCTTAGAGATCGATACTGCTGAGTCGATCGCACGTGCGGTCCCGGGCGTGAAAGGAGTCGTAAACTCGGCGGTTGCTCAGACCCGGTGATAAAAAGACTCTGAGAACGAGCAATCTACTGCGCCGTATCCCGTTTAGCGCATCGCTGGCAACCGTAGGTCTCAGGTGGCGCCCGTCCTAAGCCCTGCAAATTCTGTTTCTCCACCGCGGGTGTTGTCTGATTCGTCATGCAGGTCTTCGCGTCGCCACGCGGATACCTGGATCAAAAATACGGGCGTTTCGGTAAGATTACGATCTCAAGCCGATCCTAAAGCTGCAAATCTGCGCCTCCTCATTGGATTCTATTGTGAAAACAATTCTTACTCACGTCTTCGGCATGGGAATTTCTCTGATTTTTGCGTTTCCGGGGTTCGGACAAGAGACTGCGCAAATGGTGGACCCTAGGATAGCCGGCGCGCTGAAGGATATGTCGCCCACTCACATTCAGGCCGACATCGAAAAGCTCGTGAGCTTCGGCACGCGGTCCACCCTCTCGTCGCAGGATCCGGCCTCGATCGCAGCCGGGCACGGCATCGGGTCTGCGCGTGCATGGCTTAAGTCGCAGCTCGAGCGTTACGCGAAAGACTGCGGCGGCTGTCTCGAAGTAAAGACCGACGCCTTCACACAGTCCCCCGCGGATCGCATCCCCGAGCCTACCGAGATAACTAACGTATATGCGGTGATGAAAGGAACGGATCCAGAGGCTGCGAAGCGCATCGTGCTGGTCACTGGCCACTACGATTCGCGCGTCACGGACATTCTCGATGCCAAGAGCCTGGCACCGGGTGCCAATGACGACGCCAGTGGGACGGCGGTGAGTCTCGAGTGTGCGCGGGTATTGAGCAAGTTCAAATTTCGCTCGACGATCATCTTTCTTACCGTTGCCGGCGAAGAGCAGGGACTGAACGGCAGCACGCACTTCGCGCAGATGGCGAAGGAGCAGGGATGGAACATTGTAGCCGTGTTGAACAACGACATTGTGGGTGGTGACAAAGGTGTCGGGCAGGATCCAGGCGTGGTGCGCGTGTTTTCCGAGGGTGTGCCCGTCACCGCTGACGACAAACAACTCAAGCAGATTCGCTCGCTCGGCGGCGAAAGCGACTCCCCTTCTCGGGAATTGGCGCGCTACATCGCGGAGGTTGGTACCGCCTATGACCTTGGATTAAAGCCGCTACTCATTTTTCGTCTCGACCGCTACCTGCGCGGCGGCGATCATTACGCCTTCAACGAGCAGGGATACACCGCGGTACGCTTCACCGAGTATCGTGAAGATTTCAATCATCAGCATCAGACTCTACGCACCGAAAACGGTGTCGAGTATGGGGACCTGGCGAAGTTCGTGGACTTCGAGTACGTAGCGAAAGTGGCGCGCCTGAACGCTCTGACGTTGGCCGCGCTCGCATCGGCGCCGGCACCGCCTGCCAATGTACGAGTTCTGACCAGCAGCCTCGATAATGATTCGACTTTGAAGTGGGCGCCTTCGGGCGGCGCCAGCGGCTATGAAGTCATTTGGCGGGCTACAAGCAGCCCGGTATGGGAGTACGCTCAGAATGTCGGAGATGTCACGACCACCACGCTCAAGCTCTCCAAAGACAACGTGATTTTTGCAGTGCGGGCGGTCGATCGCGAGGGACATCGGAGCCTGCCTGTCGTGCCATTGCCCGAGCGGTGAGAGCGTACACATTGTGGTGCTCTGGTTTTGCAACATAATGTGCGAAGATCGGAGACTAACGCCCAAACGACGCCAGGCCTGTTAGGCGTATCTCAGACAATGGCAAAGATCGAATTCAAGTCCGTGAGTCACTACATCGGCTCGCAGCCCGCGGGCGTTCAGGGGACGTTGAAGCGCGTGCGAAGCACCATTCGCAAGGCACTCCCCAGCGCCGAAGAATTGATCTCGTATGGGATGCCCACTTATAAGCTGCATGGCAGCACCGTGCTCTATTTCGCAGGGTGGAAGCAACACTACTCGCTCTATCCCGCTACGAGTCAGGTCGTCGCAGCGTTCAAGGACGACCTTGCGCAGTACGAAGTCAACAAGGGCACGATCCGTTTTCCGCTCTCTCGGCCCGTCCCCGCAAGATTGATCGAGCGCATCGCACGATTCCGTGCGAAGGAAGTCGCCCAGCGCCAGGCGGCAAAAGAGGCCGCCCCTAAAAAATCTTAGGAGCGGCCGCCGATCACGGCACCCATCTGCAGTTAAGGTGCACAGACCCGTAGGCTTCTACCGCTGATTGCACGTCGGGTATGCGTCATGCAGCGCAGTGGAACCGCTCTCCAGTAGGGACTTCAGGTTGGAGATGATCTTTGGCCAGCCGCCCGAGACTGCCGCGATGAATTTCGAAGGGTCGCGTTCGATAGTGTGAGTGATGGAGAGCTTGACCGCCGTTCCACTGGGTTCCAGCTCCATCGTGCATTGCGACTCGCCCTCGGCCTTGAGCTCGGGCTTGCTCTGGTGCTGCCAGCGGATCACCAAGCGCCGTGGCGGCTCGGCCTCAACGATTTCGCCGGCGTCGGTAATCTGACCGTCGCCGGACACCATCTTCCACGTGGATCCCGCCGTCCACTGGCTTTCGCAGTGCGTGCCGAACCAATACTGCTTCATGTACTCCGCGTCGGTCAGTGCTGACCACAGCTTTTCCGGCGTGGTTCGGATGTAGGTCACGTAGACAAAGGTCGATCTAGCCATTGGCTTTCTCCAGTCGTTGTTTTAGATCCGTGAGCGCCTTAAGGCGCGGCTTTTCGAACTTGGCAATCCAGCGCTCGTAGATTTCCTGCAGCGGTACCGGATTGAGGAAATGCAGCTTTTCGCGGCCGCGCCGCACGGTGGCAAGCAGGTTAGCCGCCTCCAGCAGATCCAGGTGCTGCGTCACACCCTGCCGCGTCATGTCAAGGTGTTCACACAACTCGTTGAGAGTGCGGCCGTCGTGCGCATGCAGCAGATCGAGCAGCTTTCGCCGGCTGGGATCGGCGAGGGCCCTGAAAAGCGCGTCGGTGTCGTGGCGCTCCGCCATATTCTATACGCAAGTGATTACTTGCCTAATGATAGGCAAGTAGTGCCTTGCATGTCAAGCATTTGTGCGCTGCGCGCGGTGGCCTTAGGAAGTACGAGCTATCTATATGCCGGCGCAGACTGCGGCGGCGAGCGAGCGGCGGCGATCTACTCGTTGATCGTTATGGCAAAGCTCGACGAGCTCGCTTTGGAAGCCTACTTTCGCTACTTACACGAGCAAATCGCCGATCATTTCATCTAGCTGCAGTCGGTCAGGGGCAATGGCGGCTCATCGAGATCGACCGGCTCATGGATCCCAGAAGCTAATCCAGTAAGTGATGCCGACGTGGAATATGTTTGCGCTAAATCCTTCGTGTGCGGCGCCCAAAGATAGCCCCAAGAAAGCGCTACAAACCGCGGCAGGTCCATTGCAGGGTTCCGACGAGTCAGATCCCTTGCCGAGATTCGCGTGAAGGTATTCCACAGTGAGCGACCAAGCGCCGTATAGCCCAAGTTCGGTACCCCCGCCAGCCCCCCACCCGGAAGTGGAAAAGTCTCTGCCTGCGCTGAAGGATGCAGCAGGTCTCGCGGCACCCGTCGGAGTGTAAAAAAGTTCGCTGTTGTGTGCTCCTGCGGACAGAATTGCCCCCACTCTCAGGTAAGCCAGCCATGGATTCGCGGCATATCCAATCCGAGGGCCAATGATCGCGAACTCACTGGGAGCATCTCTAATTGAAACGCTGTATTTACCTTGAGGAACGGGCGCGCCGCTGTAATTGAACGAATCATTGCGCGTCTTGGAGTTCCAATAGTCCAAATCCACGCCGACACCCCACACGAACCGCTTGTATTGAAAATTCTTCCCGATCTGGAGTCCACCAACGAGCGCGCCGGTCCTGGAACAATCTCTGCTGCCCGCTTGCGAGGCGTTGGTAGAATTTACCGTACCACCGTCGAGCGCCCAGATGTTGCACGTACTACTGGAACTGTCACCAAAATTAAAGCCAATATAACTACCGTCCCATGGCGTCGTGTCATGCGCATCCGCAACCCTCACAGCTGCGATACCCGCCAGCGCCAGACAAATCGTGCAGTTCCCTATCAGGCTTCGCATTGCGCCCTTCCCCGTGAAGGGCGCGCACGTGCGGCGCATTGGATGACTCGGCTCAATCGATCTGCTCGTTAAGAATTATTAGGCAACAGTCATGCTTTCAACCGCATTTCGATGATGCTCGCTCTTATCCGGGCGCAGTTAGTTCCACAATTCTGTCAACTTTTCGCGCTTGACCACGCGCTTGATGGCTCGAAATATTTTGCGAAAAATCGGTGGGATCAGATCGAGGATGAACCCACGCACGATTCTGAACGCTCTAATCCTGACTCTGTGCTGTTGGGAAACATAGTAGAGCGTCGTATGGGCATGGGCGGCAGGTTCCCATGTATTGGTGTAGTAATATAGCGCGAGAGATCGGCGCGCGACGCCTGCAGGGGTGTTCAAAGGTGTCGGGTGGCCATGCAGCGCCTCTTTGACCGTCGCAAAAATCACGGCCCGATTAAATATCGGTTCGACTTCCTTCCTTTTGGTCATCGACTGACGGTCCCACAGCTCCAAATTGCCGTTGTACTCGTCTTTCCAGTCCCGATTGAAATAGAGCAGCAGATTGATTCGCCGCTCTAGATTGTATTGTTTTAAGTGATTGAAATCGGCGTGAATCTCAAGGTAACCCCCGCTGTCGATCCAGTGCACACCGCCGCCAAAATATGACGGGTCGGCAATCAAATTGGATATGCCGGTGAGTTTCTCGAGGAAGGCCAAGAACGCACCGGAATTTAGACACTGTGCCAAGCGAGCGGTATTAGGTCCGACTACATCGGGGAAAAAGGCAAACTTGTTATGGTCTGTCTTGCGATCTAAGAACTTCGCATAGCGTTTTTGCCGATCGACCACGTCAACTTCGGCAAGCACCTCATTCAGAGCGTCGGACGCGAAAAAGTCGTCAATCACGAGATGAGCGAACGGAACATTGGTCGCGTAGCGCTCATGATGCGTCGTGCCCAGTTCGATTAGCGCCTTTCGATCGGTCCGGTAGTCGATCATCTTAAGGTAGACGAGCGAGGTGCGATAATCCTTCGCGGGCCGATCGAAATTTCCTTGGTGTGTTTATTTAGTGCTGACGTCCGCGTATCTTGGCACTGTGATTAATGCCCTCGATCAGTGGTTTGCCAGCGAAATTCTGCCGCACGAGGGAGTTTTGGTACGCTACTTGATCCGGGTGTGGCCCAATCGCAGCGAAGTGGTCGATCTGCGCCAAGACATCTACGTACGCGTGTACGAAAGTGCGCGCACTGCGTTGCCCACGATCCCCAAGGCTTTCTTGTTTGCGACCGCTCGTAATCTGATGACGGATCGCATTCGGCACAGCCGCGTGGTCCTTATCGACTCGAGGCCGGATTTCGAGGGCTTGAACTTAGTGGACGAACTCTCGCCCGAACGATGGTTGAGTGCGCGGCAGGAGTTGCGCAATTTGGCGAAAGCGTTCGATTCGTTATCGGAGAAATGCCGAAGCGTTATATGGCTACGTAGGGTGGAGGGCCTGTCACAGCGGGAGACGGCACAGCGCTTGGGCCTGCGAGAAGGCGCGGTCGAGAGCCAACTGGCGCGCGGCGTACGGGTTTTGGCTCGGGCAGTGTTTGGAGCGCCCGATGGTTTTGATACGCAAGATGAAAGAAGCGCATCCGAGCATGAATCCCACCACAACTAGTAAGGAAATTGAAGAAGCGGCGGCGGCGTGGTTCGCCAAGCGCGAGGGCGGCGATTGGCAACCTGCCGATGAGGCGCAACTCGACGCATGGCTTGAGGCGGCGACCGCGCACCGAGTCGCCTTCATTCGGATTCTGACGGCTTGGGAACGCTGTGGGCGACTTAATGCACTCGGCGCCGGAATCGCGCAGGGAACCCTTCCGGCGCGCGATTCCTGGCGCTTTGACCCCGTCTCAGTGGAAGCGGTTTCCGTCGGCGAGTCTTCCGATCGGCATACGGGCCCCCGATGGCGTCGCTCGCGCGGATTGCGGGTCATCGCTGCACTTTGGGTCATCGCAACCGTCGCGGGTACGGTCTGGTACTTTTCGATCGACCGCGGAAAGCTCTACCGAACGGAGTTTGGCACCGTCTCCACGGTGCCGTTATCCGATGGTTCGAGCGTCACGCTTAACACCGACACTCAGGTGCATGTGGAATTGGCTCCCCACGAGCGCCGCGTGAACCTCGACCAGGGCGAGGTTTTCTTTGATGTCGCTCATGACCCTAGTCGACCCTTCACCGTGACCGTGGCCGACGAGCGTATTATCGCCGTCGGCACGCAATTTCTGGTCCGGCGGCAGAACGGGAATATCCGTGTTCTGGTCACGCAAGGCCGTGTGCAAATTGAACATGTCGGCAGCTCGCCGGGCGCCGCGCCCACCTCACTCGACGCAGGATTTGAAGCACGCACGATGCAGGGCGCGCTGCTGATCGATCAACCTGCAGCGACTCAGATCGAACAGCTGATGAGCTGGCGTACAGGGCATCTCTTATTCCGAGACACCACGCTCACTGACGCCGTCGCTGAATTCAATCGCTATACCTCCCGTAAGATCGTCATCGCAGATCGCGGCATCGCCGGCATCCGCATCGGAGGAAGTTTTCGCAGCGATGACATCGGGGCTTTCCTTTGGCTCGTGCAGAGTGGCTTTCCGGTCAAGGTCGAGCAACGCAGCGACCGTATTGTCTTGACTCAGCGTTATCCGCGTCGGGAAGGAAGTCTCTGATTCTCGCGAGAGCGGTCAGGCAATGCGTCTTGGCGGGATTAGTAATCTGCGCAGGACTATCGACGCCAGCGATTGCCGATCGGACCGAGGCTGAGCAGTCGATCAATCTTCCCGCGGGTGATTTGATCAGCGCTTTGGAACTGCTGGCCCAACAATCGGGAATCGAGTTTGTCTACGATGCAGCCCAGCTCAAAGGGGTCAAAACGCAAGGCGCGGTCGGTATACTGACGAAAAAGGAGGCCGTGCTCAAGCTGCTTGAGGGCACGCAGCTCAGCCTAACCGAGAGTCCTGGCGGGGCAATGCTGATCGGGGCAACGCCAAAGGACCCGAACCAGGGAAATGATGCGCAAACGGCATCACCCGAACCAAACGCTGGCAGGCTTGTTCCACGAGACGCCGCACCCACGACAACTTCCGCGCCTGCCCTTGAGCCAATCGTTATTACTGGAACACATGTCGCCGGCGTGGCTCCCGTCGGCGCGGCGCTCATCGCGTACTCGCGCCAAGACATTGAAGCGAGCGGCACTGCGACGCTAGATCAATTTGCACGTCAATTACCACAAAGCTTCTCGGGAGCCGATACGATCGCAATAGCCCCCAACGCCAATGCCAATCTCGGGCTGTTTCAACAAGGAGCTGCCAGCAATATCTTCGGAGGAGCGGGATTCAATCTAAACGGGCTCGGACCTGGATCGACGCTTACGCTGCTCAACGGAAATCGGCTGGCGGCCGGCGCCCTCGACGGGTCATTCGTCGACATTTCTCTGATTCCATTGAGCGCGATCGATCACATTGAGATACTCGATGACGGGGCATCGGCGGTCTACGGCTCTGATGCCGTGGCTGGCGTTGTCAATATATTCACGCGCCAGGCATTTGATGGTGCGCAGACGAGCTTTCGGTACGGTGGCGCGACGCAGGGCGGCGCCGTCGACTCCACCGCATCTCAATTACTCGGTCATTCCTGGGAAACCGGTAACGCTTTGTTGAACTACGAATACGACGATCAAGGCGGCCTAGATGCCTCACAACGCCATTGGATCGAGCCTCAAGGAGGTCCCTTTTCGCTCATTCCAGAGAGCCGACGCCAAAGTGTCTTTGCGACGGCCAGCCAGGCAATCGGCACTGCGATGACACTGTCGGGAAACATCCTATACAGTGATAGAGCGTTCGAAATCAATAGCACGCTAACGACGCCGGAAGGAATTGCCGGACAAGTCTCTGCTGGACATGCGAGGCAATCGGCCGTAATCGTGAGTCTCGACCGGGACTTGTTTACCGATTGGCGTGTCAACATCACCTCGAGCTACTCGAGTATTCGGCAAGTGGATGATGTCAATACGTTGCTTGGGCCGTCTGGTCTACCCGACGGCACAGATGAGCAGCGCCGCTCCGATTCGGATCTCGGTGGCATTGATGGATTCATGAGCGGCACGCTCTTTGATCTGCCCGGGGGCAGGGCGAAAGCCGTATTGGGAAGTAGTTTCCGGATTGAGCATTTCAAAGGCGAAGACTCGATCACAAGTGCAGGTACGGTTGTTTCGATGCAGCGGGGCGTCGCAAGTGGCTATGGTGAAATCTCCATTCCTGTGGTCGGAGAGGAAAATGCACAGCCGGCAGTACGCCGATTGAATGTTTCGGCCGCCTATCGCTATGACCACTATAGCGATTTTAATTCGACCACTAATCCCAAGGTTGGATTGATGTGGGAGCCCGTAGCTGGCTTCCAAGTCAGGGGCACTTACGGTACCTCGTTCCATGTACCGTATCTGGCCCAGCTCGGGACACCGGTAACCTCGACCACGATGCTTGTTGCCGACCCAGGATCGCCTGGCGGGCGCACCGATGTTTTGGAGTTGAGCGGCGGAAATCTCGCGCTCCGCCCCGAAACGTCCAGGTCGCTGACGGGTGGCATTGACTTCAAGCCCGAGACAGCGCCCGGGGTCACTCTTTCACTGACATATTTTCACGTGTTGCTGAATGACCGAATTCAATACCAAGTTGTCACTTCGCAACCCCTCCTGTCGCAACCCCTGCTGATCCCTTTCCTCGCGGTCACTCCGTCACTCGACGTTGTGCAGTCTCTCTTCGACAGTCCGGGGTTTCAGGGCGACCGGGCGGGACTCGGCCCATCGGGTGTTGTCCTCATTTTTGATAACCGACTCGCTAACATCGCGGCGACAGTCGAGACGGGATTAAACTTTTCGGCGCAGTACATCCTGCCGACGACCTACGGGCAGTTCAACATCTGGACTACCGGAACTCATATTTTGCGCGATCAGATTCGGGCGGCTTCATATGTCGGCTGGATCGACGTTGAAAACACACTCGCTGAGCCCACGAGCTGGAAGGCTCGCGCAGGCTTTGGCTGGTCACGAGGCGCGTTCGCATCCAGTCTTACGATGAACTACGTAAACTCGTATGACAATACGCTGTTCGCACCGTCGGAAAAGATCGATGCGTGGACCACAGCTGATTTTCAACTAAGTTTTGACACAGACTCGGCGGCCGCCTGGCTGGGTCGGCATCTTAAGGTGACTTTAAGTGTGCAAAATCTGTTCGATCAAAGGCCGCCTTTTCTGCGGATTCCAGCGGAGGATCTCTTGGTTGGCCAAAAGGCGATTCCGTACGATGGAACCAATGCATCACCGGTGGGTCGCTTCATTTCAATACAAATTACGAAAGGCTGGTTGGCGGACGACAATTAGAATCCGGGCGTAGATGCTCGGTCAGGTCGGTGTTCGATGGCATGCTGATGACGTTTTACACTGTTCCTGAAGCCGGGTCGTGATTGGGTTGGGTGTCCTCACGGATGGACACCGCGTGGGGTCCTTCTCGCTACACTCGTTTGTCATGAACGCCTCGTGAGCTTGCAATCGTTCACCTGCCTGTTTGCGCCTCCAGAGCCGCCGGATAGCGGTCCCCACGCACTGTGATGTGCGCAAGGCCATCACCGATGGCGCGCAGGTCACCGGGGGTGAGTTCAATAACGGTAGCGCTCATGTTTTCCTTCAGGCGATGTAGTTTCGTGGTGCCTGGGATCGGCACGATCCACGGCCTCTGGGCGAGCAGCCACGCGAGCGCGATTTGGGCTGCGGTCGCCCGCTTGGCTTGCGCGATCGATTCCAATAAATCGACGAGCACCTGGTTCGCCTTACGCGCTTCTGGCGAGAAGCGGGGTGAGACGTTGCGAAAATCGTCTTTGGCGAAGGGAGTGTTTTCGTTGATCTTACCGGTCAAGAAGCCTCTACCGAGGGGACAATAGGCAACAAACCCGATCCCCAACTCTTCGCATGTTGGCAGCACGTGCACCTCGGGCTTTCGCCACCACAGCGAATACTCGCTCTGGAGCGCGGTCACGGGCTGCACCGCGTGTGCTCGGCGGATCGACTGCACGCCAGCCTCCGACAGGCCGAAGTGTTTCACCTTGCCCTCGCGGATGAGATCCTTCACGGTCCCCGCCACGTCCTCCATTGGCACGTTTGGGTCTACGCGGTGCTGATAAAAAAGGTCGATTCGGTCCGTCTTGAGCCGCTTGAGCGAGGCGTCGGCGACTTGTCGAATTCGCTCCGGCCGGCTATCCATGCCGGTACTCGGATCCCCATCCTTGAAGCCGAACTTCGTTGCAATCACAATTTGGTCGCGGATGGGTGCGAGTGCCTCGCCAACAAGGTTCTCGTTTGTGAAGGGTCCATAAGCCTCGGCGGTGTCAAAGAAAGTCACACCGCTCGCGAATGCACTCCGGATGAGCGAGATTGCCTCCTGCTTAGCGAGACCCGGGCCATAGACGGCATTCAATCCCATGCAGCCTAAGCCGATGGCTGAAACCTCAAGGCCGCTCTTTCCAAGTGTGCGGTGCATTTCGTGTCTCTCCTATGATGTAGGCCAATCCGACGTCTTGTCACGTCCCCGGGGCGCCTCGCCAAAGATGCGGAAGCGGTAACGGCGGGGCGGCACACCTGTAATTTTACGGAACTCGTTTGTAAAATGGCTTTGGTCGGAAAACCCACAAGCGAGCGCGATCTCCGCCAGTTCCATATTTCGTAACGCCAACAGGGATTGCGCTCTGGCGATGCGGACGCGGCGCAGATATTCGCTGATCGTGCACTTGAAGTGGCGATGGAACTCGCGGCTGATATGGACGGGATGACGGCTGACGGAACGGCACAGCCCCGCGAGTGTGATACGGGCTTGCACATCCTCCCTGATCATTTCCCGAACCTGCAGCAACCACGGGGGAGCGCCGCTACGGCGCGGAGTCGGGTCCAGCGGCTCGATCAACAGAAGCTGCAACGCTACCGCTTCGATGTCCAGCAAAGAGACGTCGTCTCTGCGGCGGAACTCGCGGTAAAGTCGAGCCCCGAAAGCATTTGCGGATGGCCCGGCGAGTTCACCGGGTGAACAAACGAGGCGCCCATGTTCGGCTGCCAGCTCTACGAGTGACTGCTGCAGCTGAATCTCAATGCATCTGGACCTCACAGGAAAATAGTTTTCGTGAGGTTCCCCCGCGGGCAGGAAGCGCACCGTCCCGGCCGCGCATATGTCGCCTCCGCGGTGGTGTCCTGACCAATGCGTCCCGGCGACGATGTAAACGAAATTGGAAGTGGTGTGTGTGTGCCGCGGGATGCAGAGCCCCGGGGGGTACATTTCTTCTTCTACCGTCAATGCCGGGGTTTCGAGCTTACCGAGAACACCCTTTGGCTCTCCGGGACCTGCCAGAGCTGGCGCGTCAACGGCGCTTGCGGAAGCGTCGGGGTTGCTTCCGCGTGCGCGTACGGTGCTCCTTGATCTAGGCATCTTTTTCTGCAAACACCGAACCTCGAGCGCTCGGTTGGGACGACGCTAATTCCTCACAAGATTTCCCGTCGCAGAAGATTTTACATGCAATCAGTGCGCTTGACCTTGAGGTTTACTGTGCGTTCCAGATCACACCGTTCTCTCTCTGCTGCGCTCGTCGCTGTTCTTACGTTTGGCTTTTGGGCGCCATCCTGGGCATCAGTAGACGACCCCGGCACAATCGGCCTCTATTTGCGCCAGCTCTATGACGAGCAGCATCCGAGCCACCGGGGCCCTCTGGCGGTGATGCGAGTGGTCGAGGATTCTCCCGCCGACAAGGCAGGTATCCATTGCAGCGACTTTGTGGTTGCAGTTAACGGCTTGCCAGTGCTGGGGCGCGAATATTCCGACATCATGAAGCAAGACCTGCGCGGCTCTATTGGCGAGACGGTTCGGTTGACCGTACTACGCTTCGATGGCAGCCGATCTGAGATTGCGCTCGTCCGAACTGCCTATCCACCCCATTTGAATCCGGTGGCCGATCCATTCGAGTATAGGGTTCCTGGAAGTTGGGCAACTGACCCACGTTATCTCTTCCCGTTGCCCTGGTGGCCGAAAATCCCCTATTACGGCTTCGAAGACATCTTCTTCTCGCCAAACTTCGACGAGACTGATGCTCCCGACTATCACTCCTTTCTTTTCCTCTTATGGCTGGAAGGCACGCACCTCTTAAGCGCGGCGCAGCTACAGAGTGACATGCTGGCGTACTTTCGAGGGATTGCGGAGGAACGTGGCCGAATGTATGGATTCGCACCCGATCTTGCGAAGGTCTCGGCCACATACAGAGAGGATTCCGGACGCAAGCGGACTTTTGGAGGCGCGCCCGCGCGGGTGTTCAGTGGTGCCGTAACCATCTGGGACACTCACGGCAAGGTCATCAGCTTGAATTCCGAGGTGCTGATTTCCGGGTGCGGAACGCCTGACCATACCGCGTTGTTCGTCGCTATGTCGATGGAGTCCCGCGATGGACCCATGTGGAAGAAACTGGATGCGATTCGGGATACCTTTCGCTGCAGGCGGTCGACGGCAACAACCTCGAGCTACTGAGCGTCGGCCCGGTGATTTCTAAAGCTCAGTTCAATCCGTAACGGCGGCCTGATTGGCAATCGTCGCGCGATAAGCGCGTGGAGCCATTCCGACCGTCGACCTGAATCGGCGCGTAAATGCACTCTGATCGGTGAATCCACACGCGGCACCGATCGTTGCGACACTGTCATCGCCGTGCAGGAGGCGCATGGCGGCTTCTATGCGCAACTTATTCAGGGCCTGGCGGGGAGTCAGCAGGAATACACGATAAAAATGCCGTTCGAGTTGCGCAACCGAGAGCCCTGCCAGATCCGCCAAGGTCTTCGAGCTCACGGAGTTCGCGTAATGCTGTTGCAGGTGACTGCATACGCGGCGCAGCCTGTCATACGTTGGTTGGCGGCCATCGGGCGATTTCAGATCGCGCGAAATGCCGACCAGTCCCTGGATGGAATTTCCGACACGGACGGGACGTTTGCAGGTCAGGCACCAGCCTGGCTTGCGATTCGGAAATATGTGTACCTCCAGATGGTCCTCAATGAGCTCACCATTGAGAACACGCCAATCCTGCTCTGAGTAAACTCCTCCCAGACCTGGCGGGAAGAGCTCGTCGGCCGTTCGCCCAACGACGTCGCTGCGTAGTTTCATGCCGAGACGCGCGACGAGCGTCAGGTTGGCATGCGTATAACGCCCTTTCTGATCCTTTACGAAGAACACGACGTTTGGGAGCGCATCGAACAGCACTTCAAGCTCCTGGGCAGGAATTGCCATGGCCGCTTCAGGCATTGCCGCGTTACCTCGCTGGGGGACGAGCATTGTGCAGCCTTGCGCATGGAATCGAGAAGCCCGTGTTAAGGCTTTCAGCTGGCGAGCTGATGGCGACGTTGCTTTCCGCAGCGCAGCCAGCCGCCACCGGCGTAGGGCTCATCGGGGATCTCGGGCAGGAAATTGCCGTAGGGGATTCCCCTGCACCGCGAAAGCTACGAAGCGCGCCGCCTGGCGATCATTGCCGGGCGGCGTGACCGTGGGCCGCTTCCGCCAAGCATCCTAGTGGCGCGTGATTCTGCACGCAACCTACGGAAGAGCATCAGAATTTATAACTGACGTCGACTCCAATCGTTCTTGGCTGGTTGGTCACCACGCGCTCCACTGACGGGATCGTCCAGGCGAACGCGGTGGTGTTAATGCCTTGTTCGGCGCGCTTGTCCGTCAGGTTGTCGGCGAACAGATATCCCGAGAGTCTATCGCCCACCAGCCCAAAGCGCAGCGCGACGATGTCGTAGGCCGGCAGTGTGGCATAGGTATATTCGATATCCGTCGACTGTCCCACGTAGGAATTGCTGACCCGCGCCGTAAAGCTGTAGCCGGGGAGCACAGGTTTTGCGTAGGTGAGCGACGTGGTCTCGGTGTACTTGGGAATGTTAAGAATTGCGAGGCCGGGGACCAAGGCTGGATCGGCTGCAGCGATCATCGGATCCACCGACGTGATGGTCGCATGCGTATAGGTACCGCTGAACGTCAAGGTCCATTCCGGGGTCAGCAAAGCGGAGAGTTCGATTTCCGGACCGTAAGATGCCGCCGTCCCGGCGTTCTCAGTCAAAGGATAACCGCAGGGCTGATTCACGATCTGCTGCACCTGCGTCCAGCGGATGTAATAGAAGTCGGCGTTTAGGACTATGCGGCTATCGAGCATTCGGGCCTTCTCGCCGACTTCATAGTTCCATGTGCTGTCCGGCCCGTAGGTCTCTGTGTTAATCGAGCAAATGCTTGCAGGAATTTGCTGATTGATGCCGCCCGGGCGGAACCCGCGCGCGATGGTGGCATAGAGCGTGAAATCATGGTTCTGCTCGTAGGAGAGCGTGACCTTCGGGTTTGTCCCGCTGTTGGATTGCGTGAATGAATTGAATGTCGGAGCCGCATTGCCCGAACCCGTAGCGAAACCCGCCGTCTCCTCGTCCGCACGGCTGTTGAACTTATACCACCGCAGGCCTGCGGTGAGCTTTAGTGTGTCAGTAAGGGCGTATGTGCCCTCGCCAAATACCGCATACTGCTTGATGTGATACGGGTTGTGAGCCTGATAGATGAGCCCCGTCGGATTGGCCGCTGCTCCTCCAACGGAAATGAAGGCGAGCGGCACGGAGGCGTTGAACTCGTTAAAGACGGAATCGAAATTGGTGAAGAACAGTCCGCCGATCCATTGAAACGGGCCATTGCCGGTGGAGGCGAGCCGGACTTCTTGGCTGAACACGCGCGTCGTGTCGGTTTCGTTGAAAGGGATCTGATCAAACGTCGGGATCGATGCACCGAACTCCCCAACGACGCTGTAGAGCGCCTCGGAATCATCTTGGGTCTGGTTCTCCTCGCGCGCGTAGTAAGAGCTCGCCGAGGTCAGCTGGGCGAATCCCATGTCATAGTTAATGGTCAAGCCGTAGAGTCGAAATTCATCGTAGATAGGTTCATCCTGGTTAAAGGGCTGGTAGCGCGCGTCGGGTATACCCGGCGGCGAGTCGTATTGGCTGTAGTCACCCATGTCAATTTTCTGATACATGAAAGTAGCGTCGACCTTCAGCGCTTCGTTCGGCTGCCATAACAGGCTTGCGCGGCCGCCTTCCAGGCGTTCCCAGTTAACCCGCGGCACGACGGCCTCCGGCGTTACTGCGGCCACATCACCACGCGTGCATCCAGCAGGCCAAAGCGGTCCGCAGGGCCCCGGATTGGTTGGGACAGGAAAAGCGTCCCCGAGGACGATGCGATTGATCCAGCCGTCGGTGTACTTGTCGGTGAGCACAACCCGCAGCGCCAGATCGTTCGTGACCAGAGGCACATTCAGCATCAGGTTGCCGCCGCGATTGAAGCCTCCACCCACGGTGCCCGAGCCGATGAGTTCGGCAGAACTCCTGAACTCATTGAGCTGCGGCGCATTGGTGACCAGCTTCACCGTCCCGCCCATAGAACCGGAGCCGTAGAGAGTGCCTTGAGGTCCGCGCAGAACTTCGACGCGGTTGAGGTCGTACAAGTCCGGGTCGATCACTACTTTGCCGTTCAGGGCTGCCGCGGGCGGACTGAGAGGGTAGTCGTCCATGTAGAAGCCAACCGTCGGCGCAGCCCCGCCCGACGACGACAGTCCGCGCATTTCCAATTCAGTCTGGCCCGGTCCCGCGGTTCGCATTGAAATGCCGGGCACCGCGGCGATGACGTCGGTGAGAGTTGTAATGCCTTCCTGGCGCATGAGCTCTCCGGTCATCGCCGTCATGCTTATCGGGGTGTCCTGCACCGTGGACGCGCGCTTCTCCGCCGTTACGACGATTTCCGTTAACACGTCGCTCACACTGGTGCGGCTGCTTGCGCTGTTGTCGGCCTGTTGCGCCGCGACCAAACCGGCTGTGGCCAATGCCGTCACTGCGAGCAGGAACGAAACTCGAGTCTTGGCTTTCATTTTTGTATCCCCGGTGGACGTTTTTCGGCCGCCCGCTTAAGCGCACTATCGAGCGCGCCACGGGATCTATCACTGTCAGTCCCGCAGACATCATCCCCGAATTCAAGATGCCAAGGCTAGAGTAACTCAGCGGAATTAGATGCGGAAATCGGCACAAAGAGTGTCCACAAGAACGCGATCCGAACGCACTCTTGAGTCCGTTCGAGTAATCTTCGGGGCGCATGTCTTCCAGTAAATTCACCGATCGCACTGATTCGGGGCACCGCGACTCTTCGCAGCAACGGCTCGAGTCTCTCGGTTACAAGCAGGAATTGAACCGGACGATGAGTCTCTTCGACGTCGTCGTATACGGCCTCATCTACATGGTGCCGTTGGCGCCGCTGCAGGTCTTCGGGTTCGCGTACAACTTCTCGGGCGGCATGGTGGCGGCGGCATATGCCGTCGCCGCGGTCGCCATGTATTTCAGCGCCGTCAGTTACAGCGAGATGGCGCAGGAATTTCCCGTCGCCGGATCCGTTTACTCGTACGTGCGCTTTGGCGCGGGAGAATTCCTGGGGTTCATGAGCGGCTGGTCAATCCTGCTCGATTACCTGCTGCTGCCTGGGCTGCTGTGCATTTTCGCGGCGGCAGCTATGCACCTGCAGGTCCCAGCGCTGCCGGAATGGGCGTGGGTCCCGGTCTTCGTGCTCGTGTCCACGATCATTAATCTGCGGGGGATCGTGTTCACGACTGCCGTGAATCTCGTATGTCTATACATACAGCTCGGGGTCCTGGTCTGGTTCGTAGGTGCGGTGGCGGTTGCGCTCTTTGCCGGTCGAGTCCATCTGAGCTGGGCCCCGCTCCTGGGCGTGGGTGGATTCTCGCCATCCCTCGTTTTTGCCGCGCTTCCGATTGCAGCCCTGAGCTACATTGGGTTCGACGCCATCTCCACGCTCAACGAGGAGGCGAAGGGCGGAGGCCGCGCGGTCGCAAGAGCCACGATGATCGTGCTCCTCGCAGTAGCAGTTATGTTCATGCTGCAGGTTTACTTGGCCGCGCTTTTCGTGCCGCCGGGAACAATATTCGACACGGACTCTGCCGTCACGGCTTTCTATGACGTTGCGGCGATCGCCGGCGGTCCGGTGTTCAAGACGATCATCACACTGACGTCCGCATTGATCGCCATCCTTGCCAACGCCATTGTTTCGCAGGCAACGACATCGCGCTTGGTTTTCAGCATGGCGCGCGACCAACAGATTCCGCGCTTCTTCGCAGCGGTTGACGAGAAACGCAAAATCCCGATGCGCGCAATCGTGGTGGTTGCATTCTTGTCAACCGGCATTGGTCTGATCGCGATCAACAGCGCGGATCTAGTGACCTCAATGGTCACGTTTGGGTCTCTCGCTGCCTACTGCCTGCTGCACGTTGCGGTCATACGATATTTTGCGGGGCAGGGGCAGCGTCGCCAGTGGTTCGCGCATTTGCTTTCGCCGCTATTGGGGATCGCAATTCTGCTCTATACGCTGTGGAAGACTCCGTTACCCGCCAGAATTGTGGGCACCATCTGGCTCGTAGTCGGTGTACTCATCTATCAATTCCAGCGACGCGCCAAATCTGGCGCGACTTAGTTCTGCGGACGGTGGGGGCCTTGATCGTTCGCAAAGTCACGGGCGTCGAACGCTTCATCGTCTAGTCGAACACGATTCGGGGGATGTAGCAGGAAACCACCCAGTTCGGGCGGTCAACGATCTCGCTGATACGCAGATCCCCGCACACGCTGCATAACATGTACGCGTGTTCAGCACTCATGTGATGTTCGGCCGTCAAGACGTCGATCATCCCGCGCACGGCATTTTGGGCCGCAGTCATGAGGTCAGGCTCGATCCCCGTTGTCGCTTCGTATCCCTTCTCGTCGAGATGCCGGGTTACCGGCGTATGCGACACAAAGCGCGGGTATTTAAGATTTCCACCCGCGACCAGATCAATCCGCGCTGTTACGGTCATCGGGCTCTCGATGGCAGTACCGCACACCTCGCCATCGCCTTGGGCCGCATGCGTGTCCCCTATTGAAAAGAGTGCGCCTTTGACTCTTACGGGAAGATAGAGATCAACTCCAACTGCGAGATCCCTGATGTCCATGTTGCCACCGGCGGAGTGCGGCGGAATCGTGCTGTGTGCGCCCTTTTCGGCGGGTGCCACGCCGGTCGTTCCGCAAAACGGCTTCAAGGGCACGCGCGCAAATGACCCGAACATCGCGCGCTGCTGGAATGACTTGTCGTAAGACCAGAGGTGCAGAGTGGGCTCTTTGAAATCCGAGGCCAGTAGACCGAAATCCGGAATGATCGCCGTCCACGCCCAGCCGGAGGGCTCGAAGCCAAGCAATGTAACTTTTAAAGAATCACCTGGCTTTGCACCGTCAACGTAAATTGGACCGGATATTGGATTGATGCGGCCAAAATCCAGGTGCTTGAGTACATCCGTGGTGGATTGGGCCGTGATCTGTCCGCAGGTGGCGTCAATATCCCGGAATTCAACGACATCACCGGGGGCGATCATCTGCGCGGGCGAGATGGCATTGTCCCAAGCCAGCTGTTGCTGATGGCGGTGGATAGTGTGTTGGCGGGCGCCGACGGGCCCCTTGGAGTTCATGGATGCGTACCTCAATTGTTCGAACTGTCCCCTGAGGGCGCAGCCTTCCTGACCCAAAAACCTCACGCCGCCCCCAGGTGAGCCTATAGGGCAAGATCGCAGCATTCAATCGGACGACGGCATTCGCTCACGATCGCTTCGCGGTTCGCGCTCCCGTGGCGCTGTGTCTCGAAGCCAACCGATCGCCAGGCAAGAAGCCGGTAAGCAACGAGTGCAGGTTCTGCCGTCGGCGCCTGTACCGCGTGCGCGGCAACGGACATCCTCACTTCGGGAGATTTTGGAGCGAGATGGAAGAGATCCGCCCAAGCTCACGTCTTCATCAGAGGTTCATACGGTGGCGCTAGGTTGTTGTCGGTCTCATTACCATTGCCCAGGCTCTGGGCCGGAGTCGAGGTGGACAAAAACAATCCCCCGGGAAAAGTACATCCGGGCTGGCTGGAGCTGATGCAGCGTGCTCGACACCACACAGCCACGCGGCGCCGATTTATCTCAACCGCCGCGGCAGGCGCGGGCGGGCTCGCCCTCTGGTCGCTTCTTCCCGGCACGTCTGCCCATGCCGTCGGAACTGCGACCAGCGCGAATTTGGCAGACTTGGCCAACTGGCCGTCCAACAACAAAATCAAGCATGTGGTCATCCTGTGCCAGGAGAATCGCTCGTTCGACCATTACTTCGGCTCCTTTGCCTCAACGCTGGGCAAGCCCGGCCATACCGCTCTTGGCTTCGAGCCGGCCGAACTCACGTATTACAACAGCTCAGGAACGGCGTATCACCCGCATCATCTGACGCACTTTTGCGATGAGGATCCGGACCACAGCTGGGAAGGCTCCCACATAAAGTGGGGCAACGGCGCGATGGATGGCTGGGTCACTGACGAAAACGGGCAGACGATCGCGATCGGCTACTTCAAGCCTGCAGACCACATCTACCACGTGCAATTGGCGCACGCGTTTACGATTGCAGACCACTATTTCTGTTCGCAGATCGGTCCGACGCTGCCGAACAGGCTGTACCTGTGGACGGGAACCAGTGGCTGGCATTATCTGGCGCCGACAGAGACCGCCGACAGCCTGCCCTACAACAATCCGTCGCTCACCGGGTTACCTCCGGTCCTTGGCTGGCAAACGATGCCAGACGTGCTCGAAGCCGCAGGATTGCCGTGGAAGTGTTATTCAGTTGCGGACGGCTCAATTCCTTCTACGATCGGTGCGTTCAATCCGCTGATATTCTTCTCACAGATTCAGGACAATCCGGCGCGCTTGGCACGCGCGACCGCTGACTTCAGCGAGTTCATCGCTGACCTCGCGGCCGGTACGTTGCCCGCCGTTTCCTGGATCATTACGGAAGCCGTAGTTTCAGAACATCCGCCTGCACCGCCCGACATGGGGCAGCTGCTGGTGGCTCGCGTAGTGCAGGAGCTCATGGCCTCGAGTGCCTGGAGCTCGACGGCCCTTTTTGTCACCTACGACGAGGGCGGTGGCTTCTTTGAGCACGTGCCGCCGCACATTCTCGAGAATGTACCCGCCCATTTGCCTGATGGAGGGAACGCAGTGGGCCCCGCGTTCCGCACGCCGCTCTTCGTTGTATCCCCGTGGGCGCCCGCGAACACGGTATTCAAAGGACGGCTCGACCATACCTCGATATTGCAGTTCATCGAGCGGACGTTCTCCACCGTACACACACCGATCAAACTGTCGACTATCGCACCAGCGCGACGGGCACTCGCCGACCTGTCCGAAGCATTCGACTTCGCCCAGAAACGTGATACTCCCGTACTACCGACCGCCGCGGAGCTATATTCCTCCGCGAAGCAATCGATTCTGACCCTCAATCTCGAGCGTACGGTCGCTGACTGTTCAATCAACATTCCAAGTTGGCTGCCGCAACTGCTCGGACTGTAAGTCGGAAAGGTGCGCTTGGCGCGCTATTCCGAATTGGTCTCCTTACCGAAGCGGTAATTGAGGCGCAGGCCATACACGCGTGGTTCGTTGGTTGTCTCACGCAAATCGAAGTTGCCGGTATTGCTGAAGATAATCGCATTCTTATCAGCTAGGTTCCTGATATAGAACTCGGCCAGCCAGTGGCCTCCTTCCGGGTTTAGTCCCAGGCGCAGGTTCATGATGCTGTAGCTCGGCTGAAGGATGCGTGGGAAGCCGTTGGAGCCTTCAATGTGAAAGTCGTTCCACATGTCACCCTTGTGGGAGATGTCGAACTGCGCGTAACCCCGCAGGTCTTTATTCAGCGGATGCTCGTAGCGCAGGTTCCAGCTCCAGCTCAGATAGGGCACGTAAGGGAGGCGTTCGCCAATGTTGCCTTGGAAATCCGCGTAAGGGCTCGAGACGATATGCGAGTCGGTGTAGCTGGCGGCAGCCTGGACAGACCAGTTGTCATTAACCTTGTAGTCGATGTTTGATTCGACGCCGTAAATACGAGCATTGCCGACGTTGACGTAGTAGCTGCTCGGGGCACAGACGTCCACGTCATAGATGATCGTCTGCAGCTGCTTCCAATTCATATCGTAGAATGCGCCGTTCCACAGCAGGTGGCCGTTGAGACTCGTCGTTTTCCAGCCGACCTCGTAATTATTGAGTGTGTCGGGCACGTAACTCTGCGGCACACCCTTGTTGTAGCATCCTTGCGGAAACCCAGAGTTGGAGCCACCGTCGCGGAATCCCTGCGCAAAGTCCGCGTACACCATTATCTTGTCGGTGATCTTGTAGTTGGCGCCGACTTTGCTATCCCATTTGTTGGAGGAACCCACATCCAGGCTCGGCGTTGTCGCGGCGTAGGCGAACTGGCCAAAAGGGCTGTAGTACCTGAAATTGGAATGGAAATGCACGACTCCCGCTTCGACGTTGAGCTTGTCGGTGAGGTCGTAGCTGAGATCCGCAAACTCAGTGGTCTGCAGATAGTCTGAGCGCGTGGTGTAGGCATACCACTCCTTTGCGGGTAACGACGTCGAACCCGGCGGAGTGCCGCTATAGTAGTTGTAATACTCAAATGCCGGACTGTTTGTCCGTAATCCCGGCATGTAATAGGTGCTGCCCGAGTTCTTGTCTACGGTCTTTTCCCAATACAGGCCCCCGAGCCAGTGGAATTTTCCGCCCGGTTTGGATATGAGCCTAAGCTCATTCGACCAGCGCTGCGGATTGGTATGGTATTCGTAGTACTGCAGCGGCACATTGCAGCCGGTGTAAGGTCCGGTGCCATAGACGGGATCGTTCGTACAGGTGACGCCTTCGTTGGCACCGCCGTTGAAGTTCTGGATGTACTCCGAGTATTCGTTCTCCTGACGCGTAGGAAGTTTCCAGTAGGTGCTGGCGTAGACCAGATCGCCGATGCCGACGTCGCCGTCGACGTGGAACTCGGCCATGTCGGCTTCGAAGTGATGGCTCTCCGGACCGAAGCGCTCAACGGTCCGGGGCGCGAGGTTGGGATCTTCGTCCCACGCGCCAAGCGTGAGCTGGCGCTGAAAGCCGTAGGTGAAAGTGGCGCTCCATTGTTCGTTGAGCACACCCTTTAAGGCGATCCGGCCACCTTCGACGTGCTCGCGATTGTAATCATTGCGCGCCCACTCGGCGTTGGTGGAAACGGTGCCGTTCACCCAAGTGCGGGTTGTGAGTGCGTCATTAATGAAGCCGCCGTGGGAGTCGCTGAAGGCGGATATCCGCAGGCCGAGTATGCCGTCAATGAGCGGGAGATTTAAAAACCCCTCTTCGGTCCAGTTTTGCTGGCCGCCCTGAATCTGCCCGCCGTCAAAGTCTGCGCCGGCACTGAATGCGTTCACGTCCGGCTTGTTGGTCACATAGCGAATGGCGCCAGCCATTGAACTTGCGCCAAACGTCGTGCCCTGCGGGCCGTTCAGAACTTCAATGCGCTCGATATCGTAAAGGTGCAGGTCCGGCTGGACTCCCTGCCAGCTCAACGACATGTCATCGATAAAAAATCCCGTCGCGGAGGTGTTCGAATAGTTCGGGTTGCTGCCATCGGAAACGCCGCGCATGACGAAGAACTGCGTGCCCGGGCCTTCGCTGATAAAGGAAATGGATGGCACCTTTTCCGCATAATCATCGAAGCCCGAGATGCCGAGGTTCTGCATGTCCTTCTTAGTGAACACGTCGACGCTCAAAGGAACGTCCTGCAGGTTTTCCTCGCGTTTGCGCGCCGTAACGACGACCTCTGCAAGGCCACCCGAAGTGGAATTGTCCGCTTCGGCCGCGAGCGACGGCGCGCGCGGCACGGCGAATCCGGCGAGGGCGGCGGCTACTGCCAAACCGACCTTCGAGCCGGATCCCCGCGGGAACGCCGTGGACCCTTTGGGAAAACAAGTAACCGCAGGATTTCGCTTACGTGAACGCATCAGAAAACCCCATGAGCGCTTTTTATTAAGGACCGCGCTCACCCATGAACTGAAGACGCCGACCGATCATCCGTTGAGCGCAGGTCCTTAGTCAACAGTCGTTCAACAGTGGCGGCGGGCAGCCTTAAGCGGCCGGATCACTTGAAGCGGTCGAGGCAGTCGCCGAGCGCGACCCGCAGCGGTTCAAGCTCCGTTTCGAAGTGGCGCCAGTGGCCGACGCCCGAGGTATAAAGAGCTTGGCGCACCTGTTCCGCGCTTGCCGTACGCACGGACCGTCGTGTTTCGTGAAAAGACAGGCACGCTGGCTCAAACGGCAGCCGGCAATGCTCCAGGAGCCGCCGGATATTCGCCTCTGGATCGCGTACCAATTCCTCGTAGCGAAAGTGCAACACTTTGCCGGGCAATGCCTTATCCCAGTGGTCCATCAGGGACAGATAGCAGCGGTAGTAACGGCCGAGATCGTTAAGGTCGTAGCTAAAGGTTTGTCCATCGGCGAAGTGCTGCTTGAACGTACTGAAGCACGCATCCATTGGATGACGGCGCGCGTCGATGATTGTTGCGTGCGGCAGGATCGCTTCGATGAGGCCGACGTGGCTGAAGTTATTGGGCAGCTTATCGGTGAAGTGCTTGCGCCCAGTACGCAACGGTGCGGTTTCCTGAAGGTAGCGACTGCCAAGTCCGGCGAAGAGCCCGAGCGGGGCGGTGGCTACGGTCTCGGGATAGCCATCACGGCTTTCGACCATGTCATCGAATTGATGCGTGATATTGATGATGTTGGGCAGCTCCATGGTCCCCTCGACGCGCGAGTGGCTGGCGAGGATCTGCTCCACCAGTGTCGAACCGGAGCGCGGCAGACCGACGATGAAAATCGGAGCTGCGCTTGGGTCGCCGCTGCCGGCATGCTTGGTGAAGAATTCCGTATTAAAGAATGTGCGAATGCGCGTCGCGCGGTGCTCAAAGTGTTTTATGTCGAACGGCGCATCGAGGCGCCGCAGTGCATTGCCGCGGGCGTAGTAGGCAAAGGCGTCGGCGTACTGTTCGCGCTGTTCAAAGGCCCTGCCGAGCGCAAAATTCAACTGCGCCGCATTAGCCCGCTTGATCTCATCGCGTTCAAGCTGGTGTTGCATCGCCGCGATCTCGGCATCGGTGAAATAATAGTTCTTGAGGTCTGCAAGGCTCCAGTAGGCCTCCGCAATTCCCGGATCCATGGCCAGCGCCGCTTTGTAGGCGGCCTCGCTGTCGCTGCGCCGCCCGAGCGTCTTATGAATGTGGCCGATGGATATTCGCAGCCGAACTTCTTCGGGCTTAAGCCGCGCCGCCTGTTCGTAGGCCTCGAGCGCTTCCGTCTGGCGCATGAGCCGTGTCGAAACGAGCCCAATGGTGATCCAGCTCTGCGGGTTTTCAGGCTCAAGCTTGGTCAGGCGGTGCGCAGCTGCCTCTGCCGCTTGAAGCTGTCCGAGCGCGAGGAAAGCCTGTCCCAGGCCCCGCCAAGCGAGAGGGTTATGCGGGGACTGCTTTAGAGCGTGACGTAGCAACCGTTCGGCGTCGTTGGGTTTGTCAGCCGCCAGAGATAGAGCCGCAAGACCGCACAGCGCAGCCACATGGCTTGGGTCCGCATGCAAAATGCCCCGAAAGAGGTGTTCAGAGGTTTTCCGCTGGTCTGCGACCAGTGCGGCGGTTGCTTGCTCCACACGCCGTCGCTGCGGATCACTCTGGCGTGCCCGCTCGAAGGCCACGCGCGCGTCTGCATACTGCTCAAGATCGACGAGCGCATCACCGTACGCCAGCCATGCCAGGTGATGATGCGGCATTTTCTCGAGCACCCGTCGCACCTCTTCGCGCGCCCGCGCGGCGCGACCGTCCTGTCGAAAGGCCCGCGCCAGGTCGACGCGCGCGTGCGCAAACTCGGGTACGCGCCCGAGAACTCGTTCCAGCGTCGCAATGCTTTCTGCAGTCTTGTCCTGTGCAAGGAGAGCAGCTCCCAGGAGCCACAGGCAATTGACTTCGCCGGGGACCTGCGCCTCGAGCGCGCGCAGCGCGCGCTCAGCGGTGGCTGCGCGACCGGCCCGCAGAGCTGCGTGCGCTTGACGGAGGCTATCCTCGAAGCTGGGTTTTTCTGTCGACGCAGGCATTATTTCGGCGGCCGCCGTTTGACCTGCGGGTTGGATCTAACCGCAGGCTTTCACTCGGCCAGGAGCTGTGCTCAAAAGGTGAGCGTAGCATGCGATGCCTGTGCCGCCGGAACGCGCCACTGTAGTTCACGGCAGCACGCTCCTACGCGCAGGGGATTTCGCTCCAGGGCTTCGGTCGCCAATGTAGTGAAAGCGCCAGGAAGACGAGGCCGAGCAGCGCACCCCCGGCATCGTCCAGTGCGACATGTTGTTTGACGGCGAGCGTCGAGTAGGCAATGGCGACGAACCATAACGCGTTGATCAATCGCAACCACAGCGGTGAGCGGGTCAAACGCAATACGTCGTCTACGCGTCCCAACGTGAAGATCGCAACGGCCATATGCATCGAGGGGCAGGCATTGCCTGTCTTGTCCAGCCGATGGAGCACCGCGAAGGCCGAGGATGTGGACGGGTCCTGCACGAGCGGTGGCGTCTGAGTCGGCCAGAAATAAAAAATCGCAAGTCCGGTCACGCAGAGCCCGGCCAGCCAGAGGCTGTACACGGCGAGTTCTGTGAACGTGCGCTGTAGCCCTGGGCCCGCACCCACGTATATCCATAGCGAAACATAGGCCACCAAGGCGTAGGGCTGGAATGGAATCATCAGATCAAGTGTGGTTACCGGCATGACAATCGGCGTGTACGCCGGGTGCTGCTGCACGTAAAAATAGCCGATGAAGAAAAGACCGATAAGAACGGTCGTTCCGACTAGCGTCACAACCAGGGTTTTGCGCGTCCGCATACCAAGTTCGGCAGCCCATCGCGGCCGCGAGTCGTCCTTCACGGCCACTTGTACACTTCGCGGAGTAGCAATAGTTCGATCACCCAGAAGGCCCATAAACTTCCGAAGCAATAGTACGCGCTGGCTTTTCGGCCGCACAACAGCGCACGACGCTCATCCTGTCGGGGGCGACCCTCCAGTTTCGATCGCTCCAAGCGACGCGGACCCACCCGGTTCGAGCCGAGCGCATGCATGGCCAATGCCGAAGGACAATTCGGGCTGCAAACCTCCTGCGGATTAAACTCCGGCGGGCCCTATAATGACTTCGAAAGCCCGAAGAAAAATCCGCGCCGCGGGCCATATTGCGGCGCACCCACGCCCACACCCGTGCCGTTACGGATCTCGTAGACCTTGTCGAACACATTAATCACGTCGAACCGCGCTGTGAGGGTGCCGGCGTTGGGAATGTGGAACACGTGCGTCGAGCCGAAATTGATCTGCGTGTAAATCGGCAGGCTCGCACCATTCGGGATGCCCGTGCCGCCATAGGGCGTCGTCATCCCGGGGGGCAGGTCCAGATCTGCCCTCAGACCGGAGCCATAGAGGAAATCCGCACTCAAACGCGTGTCGTTCCAGAGATAAGACACTCCACCCGAGGCGGTATGCTGCTGTTCGTGATCGAGGTGAATGTAGTTATTGGCGATGTACGCTAGGTCTTCCGGAGCGAAGTTGAACTGCGCCGAGTCGATCTCCTTGCCTTTGGCACTCTGCGCCGCAAGGTTGAGGTAGACCGACAGATTGCCGGTCGTGTAATTGCCCGCGAATTCGACGCCGTACTGCTTGCCGAAGCGGTAGTTGAAAGGCGTCAGGATGATCGGCGCTCCGAACTGACCCTCGTCGATGAGATTGACCGACTGCTTGTAATACGTATCGAGTCCCAGTGTCAGCGCGCGCCAGAATTTCTGCTGGACGCCGACGTCGTAATAGTTGGCTCGCTCCGCGAGCGGCGCGGTGGCTTGCGGCGTCAAGGGTGGAGACGTCGTGTTCTCGAACAAGGCAACGTCTTTGCCGCCTACGAGTTCGAAGGGCGGCGGGGAGAGGTAGCGGGAATAGCCAGCATGCACGGTGGTGTCGGGTAACGCCTGCCACACCGCGTTCAACCGGGGGCTCGCTTGGCTCGCGCTCGTATAGGCCGTGAAGCGATCGAGCCGCAGGCCGTAGTTCAGCGTGAACGTCGGCGCAGCCTTCCATTCATCCTGCAGGTACGCGCTGTAAATGTATTCGGTCTTGCTCCCATTATCGACGATTGAGGTCGGTACATCGCTGAGCGGCGCTCCGCTCGAGTCGGTCAAGAGCACCTGCGAGGTGGTAGTGCTGACCGAATGGTCAGACTGCAGGAAGAGCCCCGCGCGAATCGTGTGGGTGTCGTTGAGCTTGTAGGCAGCGTCGCTCTGCAAGGCATAGGCGACATTCTGCTTGAATGCGTCTTGCGCAATGCCCGTGAACAGCAAGTCACCCGGGAAATCGGGTATGAACGTGAGACTTGAGTAGCGAGAGGTGAACGAGGTCTGCACATCAAGCGCCCCCGACGAGTGCTGCCAGCTCACGACGCCGAACTGCGTCACTTCGCGCTGGTGTTCATCGAGATTCTGGCTCGGAAACGTGCTCTGCCCGTTGACAGTCAATCCGAGCGGCGGCTCAAGGCCATATTGGTTCGGGATTTGGAACTGGCCGACCGAACTGCCGAGCATCAGCGCAACCCGGTTCTCGCTGTTGAGGATGTCTTCCACGTAGCCGAAACCGTGGGTTTGGGTCGTGTGGTCGTGAATGGGGTTCGAACTGCCATCCGGGGATTCAATGCCTAAGTCATTGCGCAGGAAGTCGCCGGAGACGAAGTAGCTGAGCGAACCGGAGGATCCTCCATAATTGATGCTCGGCTGCACCGTACCGTGACTTCCTCCATAAATCGACACAGCGCCGCCCGGTTCGAGCAGGCCACTCTTGGTCGTAAGGTCGATGATGCCCGCGGTGCGCAATCCGTATTCCGCCGGCAATGCCCCGGTGACGAGCGTCATCGACTCGATAAGCCGCGGATCAAGTGACTGGCCGAAGACGCTGATCCCTTCTGGAAGGATGATGCCGTTGATGCGGTATTGCAGGCCATTGTGTTCGCCACGGATGTGGAACTGGCCAAACGAGTCCTGGGCCACCTCGGGCGCCTGCATGACCACCTGATTGAGAAGCGTATTGTCGCCGCCCGGGGTCGCGGCCACCGCCTCCGCGGTGATCGTATAGGTGCTCGCGCCGGTCTGAGTTTGGATGCCACTGCGAGCTTCATTCAGACGTTGAGCGGTGACAACGATTGTCTGCAGCGGCCCGGACTCATCAGCAGCTTGTGAAAAAACTGTCGGGCTTACAAGCAATGCGGCCACGACGAGCACGGCGGCCCGTCGGAGAATGGGATATGACATGGATCTGGTCCTGTGCAAATGGGACAAAAGGCGTGCAGGCCATGGCCTGTACGCAAATCACCAAAGGTGCAGTGACCCGAGGAATCGGGCCCGGAAGGATCAGACGCGCGGCGGACCGCGACTACGCGGAGGAAGGGCCTCGGCGGCTACTATCGAGTAGAGAGGCGCGGGAACGTAATGACGAACGGCCGCGACTGCGGGTAGAACCGCAACCGTGGCAGATGCCGGATTGCCGACTTGCGCGAACGCGGCACAGATGTCGCAGATCTTGCCGACGGCGAGGTTGTTCTCGTAGCGAACCTGGCCACTGCCGACGGGTTGGATGTGGCTGAGCTCGTGCAGCATCGCGCCCTGCTGGGCAAAGACCAGCAGCAGGGGAAGAACCAATGCAAGGCGAAATTTGGAAGCTTTCATGGTCTTGCGAAGAACTGCTCGCCGAGACTACCACAACGCCCACAGAGCAGTCTTTAAAGATCTGCACTCCGCACTGTCACCCCTTCAAAACATCATATACCATAGCCCCTATGGTATATCGATCAGGATATTCGAGCCCGTGAGCCACACAATCCGCGGTAAGGATAAGTTGCTGAATCGCGTCCGCCGTCTTGGCGGTCAAGTTCAAGCGATCGAGCGGGCATTGGAGGCGGGGGTCGATTGCAATGAGGTGATGCAGCTCGTCGTGTCGGTACGCGGCGCAGCCAATGGCTTGATGACGGAGTTGATGGAGGATCACATCCGCATGCATGTTGCGGACCCCAGCCACGATCGCGACCGGAATCGCGCCAAAGGGGCCGAACAGCTCATCGAAGTCTTACACGCCTATTTGAAGTGATAGAGCGCGGCTTACTTTGACTGGACCAAACTCGAGTGGCTATGAATGACGTCGCCTCCGTGCCGGCCGCCACCGAGTTCATGCAGGCGGGGCCTGAAAAACATGATCACGACGGCGCCGATTACACCTTAGAGTGGCCCGAAGCGCTGCGCATTGTGCTTGTCGCTGCGGCTGCCGTCGCAGTCTGGTTCCGCATTTGGGAGCCGCTTTCACACATTAGCGTTATCGGCGTTGTCGGACTCGTCATTGGCGGCTGGCCGATAATCCGCGAGGCCGCGGCAAACATCCTCGTACGAAGGATGACCATGGAAGTGTCCATGAGCATTGCGATCATCGCTGCAGCGGCGATCGGTGAATTCTTTACGGCGCTGGTGATCACCTTGTTCGTGTTGATTGCTGAAGTGCTCGAAGGTATGACGGTGGCTCGTGGCCGCCACGCGATCAGCGATTTGCTCGAGTTCCTGCCGCGCTCGGTGTCGGTGCGTCGTGCGAGCGGCGTCGCGGTGGTCGAGGCTCGGGAACTTAGAGTCGGTGATGCGGTACTGGTCAATCCGGGCGGACGCGTACCCGTAGACGGCACTGTCATCCAGGGGCATTCGTTTGTCGATCAGGCGCGCATCACGGGTGAGTCGATGCCCGCCGAGAAGAGTGCTCGTTCAACAGTGTATGCGGGCTCAATCAATCAATCCGGCGCGCTCGAGATTCGAGCCGAGCGCGTCGGTCGTGACACGAGTTACGGCAAGATCATCGAGGCGGTCGAATCTGCGGAGCGCTCGCGCGCGCCTGTGCAGCGACTGGCCGACCGGATGGCGGGCTACCTTGTCTACTTTGCTCTGGGCGCCGCGGTTTTGACATACCTCATTACACGCGACATCCGCTCAACCATTTCGGTCGTCATCGTGGCAGGTGCCTGCGGTATCGCCGCCGGCACACCGCTCGCGATTCTCGGCGGAATCGGCCGCGCAGCCCGCTTGGGCGCGATCATCAAGGGCGGACTCTATCTTGAGACGCTGGGCAAAGTGGATACCATCGTCCTCGACAAGACCGGCACCCTGACGTTTGGTCAGCCCGAAGTTCAGCAACTACTTCCATTCGTCGGGTGTTCGTCAAATGAACTTCTCGATGCGGCCGCGGCGGCAGAGCTACGCTCCGAGCATCCCCTCGGGCAAGCCATTGTCGCGTACGCGAGGGCGCAGGGCAGAAGCGCTGTCGAGCCAGAGCACTTTGCATACACGCCGGGTCGCGGCATCACTGCTGCGGTCGCAGGAACGACCATCCTGGTGGGCAATCGCGTGCACTTGTCCGATCAAGGAGTCAAGCTTCCCGCGGTGCCCGGCGCAGTTGACGTCGGAACTGAAATTTATGTGGCCCGCGATGGGAAAGCTCTGGGCGAAATTTCGATCGCTGATCGTGTACGACCCGAGGCCAAACGGGCGATCGAGCTCTTGGTTCACATGGGAATGCGGATCATCCTGCTCACCGGTGACGCTCGAGCGGTGGCCAGCAGGGTCGCGCACGCTCTTGGCATCGCAGAGGTGGAGGCTGAGTTACTACCGGAAGACAAGCTCTCGCGGGTCACCGCATTGGTTCGAGAGGGTCGTGTGGTTGCGATGTTGGGCGACGGTATAAACGATGCTCCCGCCCTTGTTAAAGCGGATGTCGGCGTGGCCATGGGCTCCGGGACCGATGTCGCGCGTGAAAGTGCGGACATCGTCCTTCTCGGCAACGACCTCGTTCGCTTCGTGACGACCGTCGGCATCGCGCGCCACACTCGCCAAATCATCTGGCAGAATTTCGTGGGTACGATCGCAGTAGATGCGGTCGGGATCGGCTTGGCGGCCGCGGGGCTCCTCAATCCGCTATTGGCCGCGTTCATTCATGTGGCTTCGGAGATGACCTTTATTCTGAACTCTGCCCGGCTACTTCCGCGCCGCGGAGGAGCGTAGAAGGTTTCATCGGCGTCCCACACTCAACTGTGCCGGCACCAATCGGCGTGCGGCTACTGCGCCTGGGCAAATCTCGCCGGGCGTTCATCACTGGTTGGTTGAGCGACACCGCCAAGTGCCTTGTAGATGGCGATCACTGCCACGTTGACCCCGGTTTCGGCCTGCGCGACTGCGTCTTCCGCATCGAGCTGAGTACGCTGCGCATCGAGCAGCACCAGGAAATCCGCCACGCCTTCGCGATATTGGATGTCGGCGAGTCCCGCGGCGCGGCGCGAGGCTTCGGCTTGCTCGCTCAAGCTCTTAAGTTGCGCCTGGCGCTTGCTGTAGGTGAGAAAGCTGTTCTCCGTGTCTTCGAGTGCCGTCAGTACCACCTTCTCGTAGTTTGCGGCGGCGGCATCGGACTGCGCTTCGCTCGCGTGCAGCCGTGCGCGTACGGACCCCAGATCGAACGCCGCCCAACTCACGGTCGGCGTGACCGACCAGGCGCGCGCATCATTGGGGAGAGTTGTACTGAACAACTTTCCCAGGTCCCCGGACAGGAAGCCGACGAAGCCTGTCACATTCACTCGCGGAAAGAGGTCGGCGGTTGCGACCCCCACCCGCGCCGTGGCAGCTGCGAGCTGGCGTTCGGCGATCCGCACATCCGGGCGGCGGCGCAGCAGTTCAGATGCAGCGCCGATTGGCAGTGGCTTTGCATAGGTCGCCACCGCCTGCGGCTTGAGCTCTCCGTCGAGTGTCCCGGGGCGTTCGCCCAGCAGCACGGCGAGCCGGTAGGCGCTTTGGCTTTCAGCGGCTTCGAGTGGCGGGATCGTCGCCTCCGTGGCTTTGAGGCGCGCGCGGCTGCGCTGTACGTCGAGCTCAGCCCCGCGACCCGCCTCATCCAGCACTTGGGTGAGTTCGAGTGTCTGCTGTTCGCTTGCGAGATTCTTGCGAGCAACACCTAAGCGCTTCTGCGCTCCGCGCAGCTCGAAGTAGTTCCTGGCGACCTCGGCCGCCACCGTCACCTCGGCATCGCGGAAACTAGCGTGCTCCGCGCCGAGGTCGGCGCGGGCCGCTTCTACGGATCTGCGCACGTGGCCGAAGAGATCAATTTCCCATGTGGCATCAAATCCCAGGCTGTCGCTCTCAGCCGTGATGCGGCTCAAGCCAAATCCGGGCTCCTGCTCGATGCTCTTTGAATAGCCGCCCTGCACGGGGACATGTGGTGCGTAGTCGTACTTATTTTCAACGAAGATCGCTCGTGCAGCCCGAACCCGGTCCGATGCGATCCGCAGATCCAAATTTGCCGTCAGGGCCCGCCGCTCGAGTGCATCGAGCTCAGGATCCTCGAACTCCTGCCACCAGGAAGCTTCCGGATCCTGCGCCAGGAATTCTGGAGAGGCCGCGTTTTGCACTACGGCCGGCGGCGTGTTGGGGACGTGATAGTTAGGGCCCACCGCACAGGCTGCGAGCAGCATCACGGCGGCGCCTATCGTGATCAGTCTTTTCATGTGAGTCCTCGAAAGCATTGGCAAAGCAATGTGGGTCATAAAGTCCCATCAGCAGCGCTTACGCCAAGCCGTCACTCGCTACAGTGTCATGCACGAGTGCGGGTAGTGCAGGCGCGGTGTGTACGCGTCTGCGGGTCGTGAGCTTGCGCACGGTGAGATAGAAGAGTGGCGTCAGAAGGAGGCCAAACACCGTGACCCCGATCATTCCGGAGAACACGGTGACGCCCATCGCGTGGCGCATCTCGGCGCCGGCACCGGTCGAGGTCACGAGCGGTACGACGCCCATGATGAATGCAAGCGAGGTCATGAGAATCGGCCGCAGGCGCAACTTTGCCGCATCGAGTGCCGCACGCAGCGGACTTGCGCCCTCCAGCTCGCGGTCGCGCGCGAACTCGACGATCAGGATGGCGTTCTTGCTTGCAAGTCCCACGAGAACGATGAGGCTTATCTGAGTAAAGATGTTGTTGTCACCGTGGGAGAGCGTCACGCCGGTGATGGCCGAGAGCAGTACCATCGGCATGATGAGAATGACCGCAAGCGGCAGGCTCAAACTTTCGTACTGGGCAGCGAGCACCAGGAACACGAGCAGGACCACGAGCGGGAAGATGAGTACCGCCGTGTTGCCGGCGATGATCTGCTGGTAGGTCAATTCCGTCCATTCGAAGCTCATGCCATTGGGAAGCTCCTGGTGGGCGAGCTTCTCCATTGCCGCCTGCGCCTGCCCCGAGCTGTAGCCCACCGCGGGCCCGCCGTTGATTTCGGCGGTCGCGTAGGAGTTGTAATGCATGACCCGATCGGGACCTGCAGAGCGCTTGACGGTCACAAATGAGCCGAGCGGAATCATGTCGCCCGCGCTGTTGCGCGTTTTGAGCCCGACGATGTCCTTGGCCTGGAGGCGAAATCGCGGCTCGGCCTGCGCCGTGACGGCGTAGGTTCGACCGAAAGCGTTGAAGTCATTCACGTACAGCGAGCCTAAGTACACCTGCATGGTGTCAAAGAGATCCTGCACCGAGACGCCCTGCGACTTCGCCTTCTCGCGATCAACATCCGCATCCACCTCCGGCACGTTCACCTGAAAACTTGAAAAGAGGCCTTGCAGCTCCGGCGTCTGGTTTCCCTTGGCGATCAGGTTCTGCGTCTGCTTGTAGAGTTCCTCGAAGCCGAGGCCGCTGCGGTCCTCGATCTGCATTCGGAACCCGCCGATGGTTCCGAGCCCCATCACCGGCGGAGGCGGAAACACGGCGATGAAGGCATCCTGGATTTTTGCGTACTTCTGGTTGAGCGCCATTGCGATCGCGCCAGCCGCCAGGTCCTTGGATTTACGCTCTTCGAAGGGTTTCAGGGTCACAAACACAATCCCTGAGCTCGGGCTGTTCGTGAATCCATTGATACTCAAGCCCGGAAACGCAACCGCGCTCTCCACGCCAGGCGACTTCAGGGCGACGTCGCCCATGCGCCGAATCACCGCTTCCGTGCGGTCGAGCGTTGCGGCGTCCGGCAATTGTGCGAATGCCACCAAATATTGCTTGTCCTGTTGCGGCACGAAGCCGGTGGGGGTAGTCGCAAAGCCCAGGTAGGTGAGGGCAATGAGTCCGCCATAAACGAAGAATGCGATGCCGCCCGCGCGCAGCACGCGGCCGACACTGCGTACGTAACCCTGCGAGAAACGCCCGAAGAATCGATTGAACGGCCGGAAAATGCCGCCCAAGAGCGCATTCAGCACGCGCGTCAGGCGATCCGGAACGGTGCCGTGCTCCTTCAGCAAGAGGGCGGCGAGGGCGGGGGAAAGAGTCAGCGAGTTGAACGCGGAGATCACCGTGCTGATCGCGATCGTGAGCGCAAACTGTTTATAGAACTGCCCTGTCAGGCCGCTGATGAATGCGGTCGGCACGAACACGGCGCACAGCACGAGGGCCGTCGCGATGATCGGGCCAGTGACCTCGCGCATCGCTTGCTTAGTGGCCGCGATCGGCTTTAGTCCGTTGCCGATGTTGCGCTCGACATTTTCGACGACCACGATGGCGTCGTCGACGACGATGCCGATCGCGAGCACGAGCCCAAACAAAGACAGCGCATTTAATGAAAAGCCGAAGAGGTGCATGACCGCAAACGTGCCGATCAGTGACACGGGCACGGCGATCAGAGGAATGACGGAGGCGCGCCAAGTCTGCAGAAACAGAATCACGACCACGACCACGAGCAGGATGGCCTCGAGGAGCGTGTGGACGACCGCGTGGATCGAACCGCGCACGAACACGGTGGGGTCGTAGACGATCTGATAATCGACGCCTTGCGGAAAGTCCTTTTTCAGCTCCTGCATCTTGGCGCGCACGTTCTCGGAGATCTGAATCGCATTGCTGCCCGGACGTTGGAAGATGGGGATCGCCGCCGCGGCCTTGTTGTCGAGAAGCGCGCGCAACGCGTACGTGTCGGCGCCGAGTTCGATGCGCGCGACGTCCTTTAAGCGTGTGACCTGGCCGCCGGCGCCGGTCTTTATCACGATGTTGCGGAAGTCGTCCTCACTCGTAAGCCGGCCCTTGGTGTTGATCGCCACTTGAAAGTCGGTGGCGCTCGGCAGCGGCGGTGCGCCCAGCTGTCCAGCCGCGACCTGCACGTTCTGCTCGCGAATGGCTTTTACGACATCATCCGCGGTGAGACTGCGGCTGGCTATTTTTTCGGGGTCGAGCCAGACGCGCATCGAGTACTGACCGGCGCCGAACACCTGCACGTCGCCCACTCCGTCGAGACGGGCGAGTTCATCCTTCACGCGCAGGAGTGCGTAATTGGAGAGATAGAGGGTGTCATAGCGGTTATCGGGCGAAACGAGGTGGACGACCATTGTGAGATCGGGTGAGGCCTTGTTGGTCGTGACTCCCAGGCGCTGTACGACATCCGGCAATTTAGGCAACGCCTGGGCGACGCGGTTCTGAACCTGCACCTGGGCCTTGTCGATGTCGGTGCTCAGGGCGAACGTGATGGTGAGTGTCATCACACCGTCGGCCGTCGCCTGCGAGGACTGATACATCATGCCCTCGACGCCGTTGATTGACTGCTCGAGGGGGCTTGCCACCGTATCGGCGATGACCTTGGGATTCGCACCCGGGTAGCTTGCTTTCACGACCACGGTCGGCGGCACGACTTCCGGGTACTCGCTGATCGGCAGCAAGGGCAGCGATATCAGACCCGCAAGGAAGATGAGGGCCGAGAGCACGCCGGCGAAGATGGGGCGACTAATGAAAAATTCCGAGAATTTCATGGACAAGTCCTTCTTCGTGGGATCTGCAGCCCTTCAGCGCGGCCGGATGACGACCGCGGCGAGAGCACTCGCCGCGACAGGATTAGCCGTGTGCGGCTGTGCAGCCACTTGCTCGAGACCATTCGAGTTGCTGGCCATGGCGACTCGCGTTGGAGCAACCGTCTGGCCGGGACGCACGTGTTGCAACCCATTGACGACAATGACCTCGCCCGGAGCAAGTCCGTGCTTCACAACACGCAGGCCGTTTATTTCCGGCCCCAGCTCCACCAGTCGGTATTCGATACGGTTATCGCCACTCAATGTCAGTACAAACTGCTTGGACAGATCCGTCCCCACGGCCCGATCCTCGATCAGTACGCTGTCGCGATCCTCTCCGCCCACCAAACGCACGCGCGCGAAGAGGCCCGGCGTATAGCGGCCGTCTGGGTTCGCAAGCGCAGCGCGCGCGCGAATCGTGCCCGTGGCCGCATCGACCTGGTTGTCGATGAAATCCAGTCGTCCCGAGTGCGGATAGCCGTCCTCATCCGCGAGCCCGATGAAGACACCCGCAGCATCGTCGGCCCCGTGCGCATCGTGCCGCGCCTTCGCAAAGCGCAAGTACGTCTGCTCGTCAGCGTCAAAGTACACGTAGACCGGATCGTCCGAGACCAGCGTGGTGAGGAGGCTTGCGCTCGTCACGAGGTTGCCCGCCGTGATCACGGCGCGAGACAGATGACCGTCGATCGGCGCCCGCACTTCGGTGAACTCCCGATTGAGACGCGCCGCGCGCAGGGACGCGTCGATGGAACCCAATGCCCCTTGCGCCGATGCCTCGGCAGCCACGAGGCGCTCGTAGTCCTCACGCGAGATGGCGTGCGCGCCAATCAGGCGCTCGGCGCGGGCATGATTTGCCTTGGCAAGCTCGAAGTCAGAGACGCTGCGGCTGCGCTCGGCGACCAACCGGTCCACCTCGGCCTGGAAGGGGCGCGGATCAATCTGGAAGAGGAGCTGTCCCTTTTTGACGCGCGTGCCGTCCTCGAAGGCGACGCGATCGATATAGCCACTGACGCGCGGTCGAATCTCCACTGTATTCACAGCCTGCAGTCGTCCGCTGAACTCCTGCCATTCCCGCAGTGGCTGGTGAATTACTTCGGCGACCGTAACTTCAGCTAAGGGCGCATTGGCGGCTGGCGGAGGCGCCTTTGCCCGCGTATGTCCGATGTCGGCAAACACGACGAGTGCCGCGAGTGCGACGAAGCCCGTTACGATGAGCGCAGGGAACTTGCGATTGGCCAGATTCTTGAACGACATGGACGGACTCCCATCAACATTTGCAGAAGCGACGCCGGACCGACCGGCTCCCCGGTCGACCGACCGCCCCAAGCCAAGTTGAGGACTTGACTTGGGGCTGTAACAATCCCATGCTAGGCACCGTGTGTTACCGGTCAGTCACTTTGGGGTGTTGATACGTTAGTGACCGGTAAGTAACATGTCAAGAGGGGTTCGTTATGAATCGACCCAGGGCAACGCAAGCGGCTGAAAATAAACAGGTTATTCCTGTGAAACCGAAAGAGCGGGTGCGCGATCGCATCATGCGGACCGCCCGTGAGCTCTTCTATTGCCGCGGCATCCATGCCGTGGGGGTGGACACCATCGCTACGGAAGCCGGCACCAACAAGATGAGCTTCTACCGCAACTTCGCCTCCAAGGACGAACTCGTGGCGGAGTACCTGCGTGAGGTCGAGGCCGACGCTTGGGGGTGGTGGGATGAGACGGTCGCAGCTCATGCCGGCGATCCGCAGGCGCAGGTCGAAGCGCTCTTTGGGCTTTTGTTCGAGAAGTGCTGTAGCGAAGAATCGCGCGGCTGCGCGCTTGCCAACGCCGCCGTAGAGATCACCGAGGCAGATCACCCGGCGCGTCCCATCATTGAGAAGTACAAGGCCGACATGCGCCGCCGCTTCGGTAAGCTAGCGCGCGACATGCACGCTCGAGATGCCGACGCTCTTGGAGACTCGCTGATGCTCCTCTGGGAAGGAAGCTACTTGAGTCGCTTGACGGGTGATAGCCAGCACGGCCCTGCGGAGAATGCTGCGAAGGGGGCGCGGACCCTCATTGCGGCGTATACCTCCTGACCTTGGCGCTAGGGCGAAAGGGCCCGACCGGCGCCGTTCATTTCCGGACGGTCTTATTGCAACGTCTGTCCATGCGCACACGCAGCGCAACCGATGAGAAGCCAGCGGAGCGTGTCGATCATCGTGTTATCTTGATCTGCAAAGAGCAGCGCTGACGTCGGTAGATGCAAATCCAATTCCGCTTTTTCGCAATTTTCGCACGCGCCGCGTGCCGCACACGACGGACGCTGGCGATTCTGAGTTTGCTGCTCGTGGCTATCCACGGCGCCGCTGCCAGTGCCTTCAGCTTCGACGACGTCGCGGCGCGGGCCAAGATGCAGGCCCAAGCGCCCTACCGGAGCGTCAGCCACAAGCCGCCCGCGGAATTGCAGGCACTGACTTACGATCAATATAGAGACATTCGATTTCGCCCCGATCACGCCTTGTGGCGTTCGGAGCACCTTCCCTTCGAGCTGATGTTTTTCCATCTTGGAAAGTTTCAGACTGAAGCGGTTCGAATCAACGAAATCACATCCCAGGGCGTGCGCTATCTTCCCTACGACAGCGCCGACTTCAACTATGGCAAGAATAAACTTTCGCCGAAGACTTGGGGTGATCTCGGCTACGCCGGTTTTCGCGCCCACTACGCGCTGAACAGCACTGCCTACAAGGATGAAGTTGTGGTCTTCCTCGGCGCCAGTTACTTTCGTGCGCTCGGCGCGGGCCTGCACTACGGTTTGTCGGCGCGGGCACTGGCGATCGATACCGTCGGGGGTCAAGGCGAGGAATTTCCGCGCTTCACGGAGTTCTGGATCGTCAAACCGGCCGGCGATGCACGTGCACTGACCATCTATGCGCTTCTCGACTCGCCCCGCGCCAGCGGCGCGTACCAATTTGACGTTCATCCCGGCGATGAGACAGTGATCGAAGTGCGTTCGCGTATTTTCATGCGCGCCCGCGTCGCAACGCTCGGCATCGCGCCTCTCACCAGCATGTTTGCTTTCGGCGTAAACCAGCCGCACCGCGCCGACTTTCGCCCGGAGGTGCACGACTCCGACGGCCTGATGGTCGCCACCGGCGATGGCGAATGGCTCTGGCGTCCGCTGCTCGACCCGAAACAGACGCTGACCACTTCATTTTCCATGCGCAGCCTGCACGGTTTCGGCCTGATGCAACGGGCCCGCAAATTCGAGAACTACGAAGACAGTGAGGCGCACTACGAGCTGCGGCCGAGCGCCTGGATCGAACCCGTTGGGTCCTGGGGCCCCGGTCGGGTCGAACTCGTTGAGCTCAATACTCCGGATGAGACCAACGACAATATTGTTGCGTACTGGGTGCCCGAACAACTGCCCGCACCGGGTCAGCCGATCGATATCGCCTACCGTCTGCACTGGCAGGGTACTCAGCAGATGCAGCACCCGCCGGGCGCCTGGGTTGCGCAGACTCGTGTCGGCCGCGGCTTTGCCGAACTGGCACCGGACGAGGAACAATTCATCGTCGACTTCACCGGCCCATCGCTCGCCGCACTGCCGGCCGATGCAATGGTTAAGGCGGTCGTGACGGCACCTTCAAATGGAAAGATCGTGGAAAGCAACGCCTACCGTGTCGATGCCACGGGGGCTTGGCGCATGACCGTACGGGTCAAACAGCTGCACCCTTCTGAACCCACCGAGTTGCGCGGCTTTCTTCAGAGCGGCGCAAACGTACTGACGGAAACCTGGAGCAACATCGTTCCGGCGCGGTGAATGCTCTGGCGCTCTCGGCGTTGCCCGAGGCGACTGCTCGCTGGAAAACCTCACATCAGTTTATGCGCAGGGGCCGCAGCATGAGCGGCGTGGCGCTGCAGCATCTGGGTCGCTGCGTCCAACACGTCACTGATCGCGCGCCGCCTGTAATCCCAGATTGGATCGGGACTCGGCGGAAATACGATCATGGTTGCATTGGCTTCAAACAGTAGCACTGAACCGTTCGGCGCGAGCGCGAAATCTATTCCGCCGTATTGCAGATCGAGTGTCGCGCAGATCCGAGCCAATGCCGCCATCGCGCGCGGACCCAGGACGGCTGGCATATTTTCGAGAAAGCGGCGCTCTTCGCTGCGATACGCGGCGTTATGCGCCATGTCGGACGTCGCGTAATGCACTTTCCAATCGGAGGATATCGCCAGATGCGCAGGGTAGGCGACGCCATCGATGAACATCACGCGGTATTTGCGGGCCATACCGTCGGCGCCTCGCGCATCCAGATATTCGATGACCAGCAGTTCGTCGGCTCGTAGGGAGGCCACGGACGGCGCCAACGCAGCGTGCTTTTCGACGTAGATAAAATGCTGGCCGTTATGAAAACCGGGCCGGCGCAGCAGTAGAGGAAAGCGCAGATCGGAAGCGACGAGCAACGCACTTGCCGCGAGCGCACGGGTTGTTGGTGCGTTGACCCCATCTATGGCGGCCAGGCGGCGCGCAATCTCGATGCGTCCAGTGAGCCGCACGTTTGCCGGTCGATTTATCACCGGCGCCGTGCTGCGCGCCACGATTTCTTCGGCGCGAGTTAACGCGAGGTCACATAAATCGGCGTCACTGATGGTGTTCACGATCAGTGCATGCGGCGGGAGCGCCAAGCCCGGATCATAGAATTCGGTATAGATCGCGCTCACCGCGAACAGCCTATCGTTGAGCCAAAGCTGGGTCGGGATATTTCCGCCACGCGCCGAGACCAGCATCAGGAGGGGCGATCCAACCCCCGTGCCGCGGTAAGGTTTGCTTAGGATCGCATGGCCTGAGTAACCTCGTTGCCAATGCTGACCCGTATCTTCAAGGCCGAGCTCTTGCAATACCCAAGCCATGCCCTGATGAGCTTCGTGCAGATCCGGGTCAATGGCCAGCGCCGCCTCGTAATGCGGCCTAGCTGCGGTCGGGTCCTGTTCCTCGCGCAGTAGGTTCGCGAGGTTGACACGCGCAATCTTGTTGCCCGGATGGTAGCGCACGGCCTGCTGATAAGCGGTGCGCGCCGCCGAGCGAAATCCCCCGGCGAAGGCGAGTGTCCCAAGTTCGTTGAGCGCGGAAAAATTCGTTGGGTCACGTTGGAGAACGTCGAGATACGCCTGTCTTGCCGCCTGGTCCTCGGCCCTCGCGGCCAGAGCGCGAGCGCGCGATAATACTTCCGCGAGCTCAGTATCGATTACGAAACTCATGCACCACCAGCTTGCGTTGGCGCCGGTGCGCGCCGCCAGATCGCGTCATTCACTCCAAAGATACTGACCAGAACCGTGCCCGAAGCGCGTTGGATGGTGTCAGCCGAGGCGAGCATCTTCAAGGGCCGCGATATGAGAGCAGGCCTCGTATATTGCACTGCAACACTAAGGGGCGTCGAGTGCCGACTCGCGGTTACTTTGCCGGCCAGCAGCATTGATTGCGCCGCCTGCACCCTCGCAGCTGCCCCCGTGCGTATTCTCCTGAAGCTGCGCTCATTTTATTGCCGGCATCATTACAGGAGACTTACCATGCTTTCGCGCCCATTCTTTGCAACGCTAGTCTGCATCGTTATTCCAATGCTAGCGGCCGCGCAAAACCCTCAGCTCAACCTGCCTTCCTTCGCAGGTTTGCAACAGAAGGCGACTGAGTCCGTCGATATCACAATAGGATCATTCGCGCTGGGCATCATGGGCCGGTTGATGGATGATGATGATCAGGATAGCGCAGATATGAAGAAGCTCGTCAGCGGACTGAAGTCCGTACGGGTGCGCAATTATCAATTCGCCTCGGATTTTGCCTACTCAAAGGAAGATATCGATTCGGTCCGCTCGCAACTGTCTGGACCGGCATGGACTCAACTGGTGCAGGTTCATGATCAAAAGAAGAACGAGGACGTCGGTGTCTACGTCGCAATGGACGATCGCAAGGTGACGGGTTTTGCAGTCCTTGCGAGTGAGCCCCGTGAATTCACGATAGTCAACATCGTCGGCACGGTCGACCTTGGGAAAATAGCCGCTCTGCAAAAGCAGCTCGGCCTTCCTGACTCGGCTGCCGCGCACCTCGCGCCATACGTGTTGTGATCGTTCAGTCGACGCTGGCTTGAGCCGTCCTGGCATCTATTGCGTGACCGAGGCTGAGGAATGCGCGCCGGACGATTCGCTGTCCCGAGCCATTGCCGGCGAGTCGGCGGGATTCGCCATGCTGGTTCGCAGTCATCAACGCTCGGTGTACAGCTTGGCGCTGCGCATGTTGTCGGACCGGCACAAAGCACAAGACTTGGCTCAGGAGGTATTCCTGCAGCTGCATCGCAGTCTGGCTGTAATTGAATCCCATGCACATCTGTCGTTCTGGCTGCGCAAGGTAACCGTCAATCGCGCCATCGACCGACTTCGGCGCGAGCCAAAGTATGAAACAGTCAGGCTGGAAGAGAACCTAAACCTCGTGAGCGACGCGCGCGAGCGCGATCCGCTTCTGCAACGCAGGTTGCGTGAACTCGTCGGACGACTGCCGCCAGCGCCTCGCGGAGTGATGCTGTTGCGATTTCAAGAGGACCTCGATCCACTGGAGATCGCCCGGATCTTGGACATGCCGCCTAACACGGTAAAAAGCCACCTCAAACGCTCGCTCGCGATATTACGTGAGCAGGTTACTGCGTTCATGGGCCCCGACGGGACGCCTTCGGAGCCCGGTCCTTCCTTTACAAAGCGTGATCAATGACATGAGCAACAATCTGGATGATGAGCTGCGACGCGCGCTGCGACCGGTAGATCCCGGAGAAGAATTCGCCCAACGCGTGGTGGCGCGCATTGCGCGCGATTCGACAGTTTCGCGACGTCACGCAATAGCCCGATATCAGTGGCTGCCGGCCGCACTTGCAGCCTCGGTTGTGCTCGGTTTTCTCACCACTCACGACTGGCGGATGCGGCACGAACAGCAGGGGCTCGAAGCGCGCAAGGAGCTGCTTGAGGCATTGCGGGTAACGGGCGCGAAACTCGATCTTGCGTATCGAGTCCTCAACGATGAAGCACGTGTATCAGCCAATGGGATCTCCGGAGCGTAAGGTATGAGAATATCCGCCAGGAAATTGGCTTTAGAGTTCATCGCGCTCATGGCCGTGGTCGCAACAGCAATGGCGGCCGCGCCGGATGTCCAGCTGAACATGCCAAGCTTCGATTCACTGGCTGCGAAAGCCAGCGATTCTGTCAGCATAACTCTCGATTCAGCTCTTCTTGGGATCGCGGCAGGTTTTCTGGATTCGAGCAAACCCGAGGACGCTGCTGCCAAGGAACTCATTGGCGGGCTGAAGGGTATTTACGTCAAGAGTTATACATTCGACAAGGATTTTACCTATCCAACCGCCGAGGTGGAGTCGGTACGCAGGCAGTTGGCGCCGCCGCTATGGCAGCGCTTGGTCGGGGTTCGCAGTCACAAGGAACGAGCTAACGTCGACATCTATATGGCCGTGGAGCAGGGCAAGGCCAATGGACTGGTAATCATTGCCAGCGAGCCGCGCGAATTTACCGTCGTGAACATCGTAGGATCAATTGACCTGCAGAAACTGCACAAGCTGGAAGGAAAGTTCGGGATTCCGAAACTGCAGTTGGAAGAGAAGAAGTAAAAATACTTTGTTGTGCTTGCGCCCGATGTCATCTGGATCGCCATCGGCGCTCAGGCGGGTTTGGCAAGTGCCGATGATATCCCAAACGTACCATCGACGACTTCGACGAAATTCCTTTCTTCGCGAAGAATGAGGCGTTTGCTGTGAGCCATGGCGAAATTCCCAAGCGCGTCCACGTCGGATTTCAGGCGAGTCCGATATGCCTCATACGCGGCGAGACTGTCGAAGGCGATGAGGCCCCACGCCACATCGTTCGTACCTTCAAAGGGTAGGAAGTATCCGACCAAGTGCCCGCCGCAGCGCGGAATGATTCGACTCCAATTCTCGGCATATTTCTTGAATTCGTCGCGCTGGAATGGATCAATCTGGTAGCGAATCACGCAGGTCATCATGGTTGTGCCCCTTGCGAACGTTCCGGTTCGCGCTCTCGTGTCAAATAGCGGCGCTGCACACGAGGAGACAACGCCGCTGGTTGCATTGCTACCGCGTGGCAGTGCGGTTTCTGTCGTTTGTCGTGTGTGTTCTCAATAGGGAAGGCCGAATCGTGCCAACATCTCTCGCCGCCCAACCCGCGTCACATTCAAGGCACGACAATCGAGGTCCTGAACGACCCATTTTTGCTTCAGCGCAACTTTTAAAAGCGCGGCACCCAGCGCGCCGCCGATATGGGAACGCCGCTCACTCCAGTCGACACAGGCGCAGGCGAAGCGGCGTCGCAGCTTTCGTGTGGCTTCGATATCAATGCCAAGTTGTGAAAATGCCTCCACGCCTTCAACTGTCAGCGCGTAGCTGTTGTCCGTGGCCGCGTCGGCTGCCAGCCATCCGAGTTTAAGAAATTGATCGTGAAGAGTGACGGCCAGGTGACCGGCCATGTGGTCGTAGCAAGTACGAGCCGCGCGCAACCGGCTCGGCGTCTTGGGTACAAACTTGTTTTGCGATTCTCCGGCAAAAACCGTCAATGCCTCAAGCACCGTGGCGACGGCAGGTCCGTCCAGTCTGTAGTAGTGGTGTTTCCCCTGCGCAATCATCGCGACAAGACGTTGTTCCTTTAGTCGCGCAAGATGCATGCTCGCTGTAGACGGGCTTACATCGGCCACAATCGCAAGTTCGGTGCTCGTGCGCGCGTGTCCATCGACCAAGCAAAACAGGATGCGCGCCCTTGCCGGCTCACCGATGGCCGCCCCGAGCGCTGAGACCGTGGTTTCTACAGATCGTTCCACATCCATATTTCTACCGCGACCGAAGTATCGTTGTCAAATGCCGCGCAAACTCTTAAGAGTTGTTCAACATGGCCGCCCGATAGCTCGCCCACCAAGAAAATGGAAGAACCAAAACAGTCGCAAGAGCACGCATCGCTGGAAGATCCATCGGCCACGGCGCTGAGCCGCCGCGGGGCACTTGCGAGCATCGCGGCGATTGCGGCGGCGCTCGCTCTTCGCGGCCAGACGAGCGCGGCGGCGATCAAGGCCGAAACCACAAAGAGGACAGCGGCGATGATTATTTGCGTAATCCGTTACCAGATCGATCCATTCCAGCGCGCCGAGTTCAAGAAACACGGGGAGAATCTGATCAGCATCATTCCGCGCTGTGGCGGCCATTTGGTCGGTTATTTTCTGCCGTACGAAGGCACAAACGATGTGGCGTGGGGTCTTATCGCCTTCGACAGCCTCGCCTCCTATGAGGCCTACCGTGCCCGCTTGAAGAAGGATAAGGAGGCGCTAGCGGATGCCGAGTGGGTACGCGAGAAGCGAATTATTCTGCGCGAAGAGAGAAACTTTGTGGAAGTCGTTGATGGAACTTTCAACGTGCTGCCGCGACACGCGTGAAGACAGCGCAGCATTATTGGTGACATGCAAATAACTACCAACCGATCCGTGCGGTGCACAGAGGGCACTGCTGTGTGCTTATCGGGATGAAAACGCACTCGGGCTGAGTAGAGCTTGGTTAGGCGGAAGCGCCTCCGGCGAAGTGCGCTTCCAACTTGTCGAGCGAACCGGTCCAGCCTCGTTCGTGGCTGCGGCGGGTCTCCTCGTCGTGCAGACGCGAATGCGTCAAGGTGACTTCGGTGCCCTCTGGAACGGCCCTAAGGGTGATCTCAATTCGCGACTCGCCCGGGTCCTCAGCGCCGCCTTTCCAGCGCCAGCTCAAGACGACCCGCTCCGGTCGCGTGATTTCGAGAAATTCACCACTGCTCTCGTGCTCGGTGCCGTCAAGCATGCGGAAACGCACGCGATAGCGGCCACCGACGCGCGGATCAGATTCGGACAACAGCAACGGCCCGGCGTCTGGCCCCCACCAATGCGCAATACCTTCGGCAGTTGTGACTGCGTCGAAGACGACCTGCGGTCGCGCCTTGACGCAGCGCACGAGGGTAAGGCTGCTCATCGCCCCCTCTTGCGCGCTTCGGTATCTTTGCTCTCGGCGTAAGCTGCGAGCCGATCGAGGCTTGCCGACCAGAAGTGCTCGTAGCGGCGCAGCCATTCCATCGCCTCTCGCATCGGCTGTGGGCGCAGCCGCACGGTGACCGTACGGCCGGATTTTGAACGGGTGACGAGGCCCGCATTATCGAGCACATCGAGATGCTTCATCACGGCCGGCAGCTTGATCGCAAAAGGTTCGGCCAATTCGCTCACGGATGCGCCGTCCTTGCGTTCGAGCTGTGCGAGGATTGCGCGCCGCGTCGGATCGACGAGTGCCGCGAAGGTCCGATCCAACCGTTCGTTATAGTTCACCATAAAGAAAAGTATTGGCCCGTAAAACTGCACTGTCAACCTCCCATCGAACACCAAGCGGCGCCAGCCAGTCGCGAAGCTCAAATCCTTACATTAATTATGTGCTTACGGTGCCAGTGATGGGTCCAGGCCTTGGCGCGGACTTTATGAGCTCGGCAGCTCGCTCGCAGTAGTTTGAGAATTCAACAACTCGTCAAGCGGCAGCCGTCGCAATTGACGTAAGCGCGGTCCGTCTTCGCCCGAATCTGATTGTCGCCAGCCAACCAGCCTTTCTTGTATTGCAATGCAGCGTCCCGGCGGTAACGCATTGATTGCATCGTACGGAATCGCCTGTGGCCCAACCCAAAAGGTCCTCCGCGGGAATTCGTAGAGCAGGCGGCGCTTGTTGACAGGCCGGCGTATGTATTCAATACTTCACTACATAGTGAAGTATTGGAAGAAAGCACCTATGCGTGCACATTTCGGCCGCTGCCGAATTGAAGTCTGACGATCGTTGGCAAGCTCTTGGTCATGGATTACATGGCAGGGCTTTGTTGCTTTTTTGCAAATTCTCCTGCCCACGCTTCACGAAATTGCTCGCATCGGTCTGGCTCGAGCCCAGGCCCGCTGTCCTAGCTGGCGCTGCTCCGTTAGACCTTGGGAGAGATGGTCGTTGCATCTAGTTCAATCCACGGCTCAACACTTAAAGAACGGCACAACCGTTCGCTGGAGAACCCGATGACTCGCAACACAGAAATTGCGCGCGCCGTTCGTCACGTCCTCGTCATGGGCACCGTGACAGTGGCGGCAGCGACGAGCCTGCCTGCAACAGCGCAAACACAAGCGCAGACGACCGAGCAAGACACCACTCCTCTGGCGACGGTAGTGGTCACCGGTTCGCGCATTCCGCAGCCGCAGCTCGAATCGGTCAGTCCGGTGACCGTCGTCGGCTCTGAGGAAATTGCGCAGACCGGCACAACGCGCATCGAAGACCTCTTGAACCAACTGCCCCAGGTGATGGCGGATTTCGGTGCCATGGACTCGAACGGCGCAACCGGTGAGGCGACGGTGTCCCTCTACGGCCTGGGAGCCGCGCGAACTTTAGTGCTCGTGAACGGCCGCCGACTCATGCCCGGTGACCCGACGCAGAACGGCAATGCCGCGCCCGACTTGAACCAGGTTCCTTCCGCACTCGTGGAACGGGTGGACGTTCTGACGGGCGGCGCGTCCGCGGTCTACGGCGCCGACGCCGTAGCCGGTGCCGTCAATTTCGTGATGAACGATCACTTCCAAGGCGTTCGCATCGATGCGAACTACAGCTTCAACAACCATCACCAGCATGACACCTGGGTTGAGGGCCTGGAGAACAGCTTCGGCATCTCAACTCCGCCAAGCACGGTCAATGACGGCTACAACCGCGATTTCACACTGATCGCCGGCGGTAACTTCGCCGACGGCCGCGGCAATGCGACCATGTACGCCGGCTACCGGCGCACAGACCCCGTCACTCAGGCGAGCCGCGACTTCAGCAAGTGCGCGCTCACGACGAGCGGCGGCCATATCTCCTGTGGCGGATCACTCACCTCGGCGCGCGGCACCTTCCTGCTGCCGGGCGGCTTTTTTACCATCGGCGGCGCCGGCGGCAATACCCTCGTGCCTGCCCAGTTCAGCGGGCCCAACACGAGCCTCTACAATTTCGCTCCGACAAATTACTACCAGCGCCCGGATGAGCGCTACACCGCCGGCTCCTTCGTTCACTACGACATCAATGATCATGTACAGGCGTACATGGAATTCATGTTCATGGACGATCGCTCGATCTCTCAGGTCGCGCCCAGCGGTGCGTTCTTCTTCGCCGGCACGGGGACCACTGCCGGTGTCCCCGATGGCACGTGGGAAGTGAACTGCAACAACCCCTATCTGTCGGCGTCGGAATACACCGGGTTCGGCTGCACGAGCCCGGCCGACGAGGCGCATGTCGCCTTCGGCCGCCGCAATGTCGAGGGTGGCCCCCGCCAGGATGATCTCGGCCACACCTCGTTCCGCACGGTGGCCGGCGTCAAGGGCGACATCAATGACGCCTGGAGCTACGACGCCTACGTGCAGAACGGCATCACGCGGCTCTCCGAGGAGTTCTTCAACGACGTCTCCAAGGCCCGCATGACCTATGCATTGAATGCCGTGGCCGGCCCCGGCGGTACCGTCGTGTGCGCTGCGAACGCCAATGGCGCCAATGGAGCCCCGGGATGCGTGCCGTGGAATATCTTCCAGGTCGGTGGCGTCACGCCAGCCGCCTTGAATTACATCGGTGAGGTTGGGTTGCAGAAGGGCGCGACCACAGAACGTGTCGTCGATGCCTCGGTCACCGGAGATCTGGGCAAGGAGGGCATCCAGCTCCCGACTGCGCATCACGGCCTCGGGGTAAGCTTCGGCACCGAATATCGCGAGGAGAAGACCGAGCTTGACCCGGATGAGGAGTACATCACCAACGATCTCGCGGGCCAGGGAGCGCCGATACTGCCCACCAACGGTTCGTTCCACGTCTGGGAAGGCTTCACCGAAGCGCGTTTGCCCCTTATCGAGGACATGCCGTTCGTGAAGTCCTTAAGCGTCGAAGCCGGATATCGCTACTCCGACTACAACCTGTCGTTCGGCTCCACCAACACCTTCAAGGCGGGCATCGAATGGGCGCCGACGAGTGACGTGAGATTGCGCACCATGTTCAACCGCGCAGTGCGTGCACCGAATCTGCAGGAGCTCTTTCTGCAACCGCGCGTGCAGCTCGATGGAACGGTGGATCCCTGCAGCGGCGCGGCGCCGACCGCAACTGCACAGCAGTGCGCATTCAGCGGCGTAACGCCAGCCGAGTACGGCCATGTGGCGGCGAATCCCGCCTCGCAGTACAACGGCCTCGTGGGTGGCAATACGAATCTATCGCCCGAGGTGGCCAACACCTACACGGTCGGGTTCGTGATCACCCCGACGATGCTGCCGGCGTTCAACGCGACCGTCGACTACTACAGCATCAAGATCAATAACTTCATCACCTCCTACGGCGCGAACTTCATTCTGAATGAATGCCTGGATACCGGATCGCCGCTGTATTGCGGCAAGGTCCACCGCTCTCCGGCGGTGGGGGCCGCCTCTGACGGCTCGTTGTTCGCCGGTGACAACAGCTACATCGCCGATGGGACCTTCAACCTCGGCTGGCAGAGTGCACAGGGCATCGACATCACCTCCGCTTACAAGCTGGATATAGGCAGGGCAGGCAAACTTGATTTCGACTTCGTAGCCAACTACGACATCAAGTTCGCAACCGAGCCAGTCCCGGGTCTGGGCAGTTACAACTGCGCCGGTTACTACGGCGCCACCTGCGGCGTGCCGGCTCCGAAGTGGAAGCACAAGCTACGGGGTACTTGGAGGACGCCGCTGCCCTCACTCGATGCCTGGATCGACTGGCGTCGAATTGCCGGAGTCGCCAATGAGAACACGCAGTCAAATCCCCTGCTGAATGGTCCGACGAGTCCGTTTGATCCGAACGGGCCGAATCTGGCGACGCAGCCGGGCACTTGGCTCGGCTCGCGGAACTACATTGATCTCGGTGCTTCGTACCTGATTGCCTCGAAGGTGACGATACGCGCGGGCGTCAACAACCTCTTCGACAAGGATCCGCCGCTCATCGATCTGGACTACCTGCCCACGGTGCTTGGCAATGGCAACACCCTTCCGCAGGTGTACGACACGCTCGGCCGTTATATCTTCATCAGTCTCACTGCGGATCTCTAGTCCGCGTTAGGGCGGGCGTGGGAGACGGGCTTCAGCCCGCCTCCCACGCGACGACGACAGCGCGGTCAGCGTGCGGATTTTGAGGCTGACGTTCATCCCATCATCACATGAGCCGCTGCTGTCGCTATGACGCCGGTCACCCGGCCCCGCTATGCCTTCACAGGCCAAAAAATTACACTGTCTGAAGTATCGTCGACTTGGATATCCCTGTGTGGGAACGCGACTTCCAGAGGCCGGGCCGCTCAGAGGCGCTCGGTGTGCAGTGCATGGCTGCAACGTCTCACCCGCTCGCGACCTGGACCGCACTGCAAATCCTGAGTGAAGGAGGCAATGCGGTGGATGCGGCCGTGGCCGCCGCAGCGATGCTTGGTGTCGTGGAGCCGAGTCAAACGGGAATCGGCGGCGACTGTTTCGCGCTGTACATGCCTGGCGGCGCCCGGCCGATTTACGCCATGAATGGTTCGGGATGGGCACCGCGAGCCGCTGAAACGGCCTGGTTTCTCGAGCGCGGGCTGTCTGCGATCGATCCGGCAAGTGCGCATGCGGTCACCGTGCCAGGCGCGGTCGCCGCCTGGCAGCATCTGGTGACGGATCACGGAACCTTTGGCCTCGATCGGCTCCTGGCACCGGCGATACGCGCGGCGGACGACGGATACCCCGTGATGGAGCGCGTGGCGCGCGATTGGAAAGGGCAGGTTGCCAAGCTTGCTGCAGGGCCGGTCGCCGCAAGCATTTTTCTAAGCAATGGCGCCGCGCCCGCTGCTGGCACCGTGCACCGCCAGCCCAAGCTCGCCCAAGCGCTGCGCGCAGTTGCTGAGAAGGGCGCGGTGGCGTTTTACGAAGGCTGGATCGCCGACGATATCGTCCATTGCCTGCGCGCATTGGGCGGGTTGCACACGCTCGATGACTTCGCTGCGTTTGAGCCGGAGTACGTGAGCCCAATTCGCGCTCCGTACCGCGGGTTCGACGTTTGGGAGTGCCCGCCAAACGGCCAAGGCATCGTCCCGCTTGTTATCGCACGCACGCTTGAGCACTTTGATGTGGGCTCTCTCCCCGTGAACAGCGTGCAGAGACTGCACCTCCTCGCCGAAATCGCGCGCCTCGGCTACGCCGTTCGCGACGCGGTTGTGGGCGACCCGCGCTGCGTCCGGGTGGCCGTCGATGAAATCCTCAGCGATGGCTATGCAGATGCGCTGGCACATCGTTTCTCGGCCTCGACGCGTATGGCGGACCTGGCGCCGCCCCGTGGATCGGCGCACCGCGACACAGTATTTCTCGCAGTGGTCGATCGCAATCAGAACACGATTGCTTTCATTAATTCGATCTTCGACGCGTTCGGCAGCGGAATTGTGGCGCCCGAATCAGGCATCGTGCTTCACAGCAGAGGCTCCGGTTTTGTAGTTGAGCCCGGACACCCGAATACGATTGCCGGGCGTAAGCGCCCCATGCATACGATCATTCCTGCCCTTCTGACACGCAACGGCAGAGCGGAAATGTCGTTTGGCGTGACCGGTGCCCACTTTCAGCCGATGGGGCAGATCCTGCTGCTGAGCAATCTGCTTGATCATGGAATGGCACTCCAGCAGGCGATCGACGAACCACGGTTCTTTGCTCGCGGCGATTCCTTTGAAGTCGAGCAAACAGTATCGAAGGAGGCTGTTGCGGGCCTGGTCGCGCTGGGGCATCCGGTCGCTGTCACCGACATTCCTCTCGGCACGGCGCAAGCGATCCGCATTGATTGGCGGACCGGAGTCCTGCACGGTGGCGCAGATGGCCGCCGCGATGGTGTCGCGCTCGGCTGGTAGTGCTCGAGGCCATGCGCAGCGATGTACGGAGCGCTGGCCCCTAACAGTCACTCAGCGCAGCTGACTGTCCTTGCTGCCGCGGCGGTTGTACCCGCTGAATTGCGCCGCGTCGCGATCCTCGGTCTCCTGACAGCTCGTGCACAGTCGAACGCCAGGTATCGCGATACGCCGCGCTTCGGGAATCGCAGTACCGCAATGAGTGCAATGGGTAAGTCCAGGGCCGCTAGGCAAACGACTCTGAGCGCGGCGGATCCCGTCCTTTACCGTCGCATCAATTTGTTCCTGAACTGCGCCTTCGCCCGCCCAGCCCGTTGCCATGCCCGTCTCCTATCCAAGTCTCCACATTATCGCAGCATTGACCGTATTGGTTCCGGAACGAGCATATTGCAAGTCGATCTCCGCTGAGACGTCTGATCATGCCGGTTTTTCACTGCGACCATTAGTCCAGGCAAATGCACGGCTAACGCTCAGGCTACCTCGGTAGCCGCGGCCGCGCAGAGCAACGCTTAATTACATAAGCTACTGATTTATATAAATTTATAGGGATCAGACTCTTTCTCCTCACGCCCGAATGGGCCTACCGAGTCGGGCCGGTTCACGTGCCTACTCGAGCAACGGCTCCCCGCTTAGAACTTCTCCTGAGCGTGGATGCCGCTTTTGCCGATCAAGGATGAGCAACGCGCGGCGCGCGCTCCTATTGCGTGTAAAAGAGCCGGATGAGCTCAAGCCAACTTCAGCAATGAATCTGAGCCTCGGGTTTGATCCGAAAGCCAAATGCTCCAAATGACACGAGCGAGCTATTTTTACCTTGACGAATGAGGTCAAGCGCCAGCTGGTCCGCCGGGTGCTACTACTCCTTCTCGTACTTGAACGACACTTTGACTTTTGCTCGGTAAGCCTCGACTTTGCCGTTCTTCAGCTGCAAATCCAGCTCACATACCTCAGCGACCCGTAAATCACGTAGCGTCTTGCTTGCGCGTGTGACGGCAGCAGTCGCGGCCTTTTCCCACGATTCTGTGCTGGTGCCGATGAGTTCAATGACCTTATAGACATTCTCAGCCATGACTGTCTCCTTAGTGTTGGTATTGAAGTGCATTCGATCATCATCGTTAATGACATTCAACCCCTTTGCACCGGATTTGGAATTAGCACATTTTTGCGCCCGCTGCGGAGCGTTTTGATGGCGCTTCTGACGAAAAGCCGATGTGGCACAATGACGGCAATTCTTGAACTCTTCATAACCGGGAGAGCCGCATTGCAACAGGAGCGCAGTATTTCCACGGGAGGGTGTTTGTGCGGAGGGGTCCGATATTCTGTGCACGGCTCTCTTCGCGACGTCATCGCCTGTCATTGTTCACAGTGCCGGCGGACGAGCGGCCACTTTGTCGCCGCCACGGGCGCCGAATCCGACCGCATAACACTCGAGAAAGATGCAACGCTAGTTTGGTTCTCTTCATCCGAACGGGCGCAGAGGGGTTTCTGTGGTCGGTGCGGAAGTAGCCTTTTCTGGCGCCCTCTCGGGGATGGCGCCGGCTGGACCAGCATCATGGCCGGGACACTGGATCCACCCACTAACCTCAAGCTGACGCAGCACATTTTTGTGGCAGACAAATCAGACTATTACGAGCTCAGGGATGGAGCGGAACAGCGCGCGGGGTGGGAGGCTTAATCTGTCCGCGCATGCCAATTGTTAGGTGTCCGGGCGCTGCGTTGCGCCGCGTTCATGCTTAAGTGTTGTGCGGCATTTGCGGCGGCGCAAATATTGCGGGCACGCCAGTCGCTGGTGTCGATATGCTAGATTGTAGACAGTCGCTCTTTTTATCATTATCCCTCTGGATATCGCTTCGCCTCATCCCCTTGCGTTTGTGCCGTGACGAGACAGTGGCTCGCGCAGCTTTGAGTCGAATCACACCTTAAGGAGATCCGTCATGACTCCCCCAAGTTCCGCCCACGCACGTCAGGCTGAGAGTCCGTCCGCGAGCGCCGGATCCATTCATGAGAGTGGTTCGTTCGCTGCCCACCTGAAGACGATCGAGCGAAAAATTCCGCTGCGCGCCCGCTACGAGAACTTCATCGGTGGACGCTGGATCGCTCCGGTGAAGGGCGGCTATTTCGACAATATTTCTCCGACGACGGGCCAGGTGATCTGTCAGATCCCGCGATCCCAGGCCGAAGATGTCGAGCGGGCGATTGATGCGGCGCATGCCGCCGCCGAAAAATGGGGCCGTACTGCCGTGGCCGAGCGCGCGCGCATCCTCAACCGCGTGGCCGACAAGATGGAGCAGTATCTGCCGTTCCTCGCTGCGGTTGAGACCTATGACAACGGCAAACCCATCCGCGAGACGAATCTCGCTGACATGCCGCTGGCTGTGGATCATTTCCGATATTTTGCGAGCTGCGTGCGCGCACAAGAAGGCTCGCTCGGTGAGCTCGACGACGACACGGTGGCTTATCACTACCACGAGCCTCTGGGAGTCGTCGGCCAGATCATCCCTTGGAATTTTCCAATTCTGATGGCCGCGTGGAAACTCGCGCCCGCTCTTGCCGCCGGCAACGCAGTAGTGATCAAACCGGCCGAACAGACGCCGATGTCCCTGCTGGTATTGGCAGAGCTCGTTCAGGACATCTTGCCGCCGGGCGTTTTGAACATCGTCAACGGCTTTGGGCTCGAGGCGGGAAAGCCGCTCGCATCGAGTCCGCGCATCGGCAAGATCGCCTTTACCGGTGAAACTACGACGGGTCGCCTGATCATGCAGTACGCGTCGGAAAACATCATTCCGGTGACGCTCGAGCTTGGCGGCAAATCCCCGAACATCTTCTTTGCGGATGTCATGCGTGAAGAAGATGCTTTCGTCGATAAAGCGCTCGAAGGGTTTGCGATGTTTGCGCTCAACCAGGGCGAAGTATGTACTTGCCCGTCGCGAGCGCTGGTGCAGAGGCCGATCTACGATCGCTTCATGGAGCGTGCGGTCAAGCGGGTGGAGAACATTCGCCAGGGCGATCCGTACGAGATGAGCACACAGATCGGCGCGCAAGCCTCCAATGATCAGTTCGAGAAGATTCTCTCCTATTTCGATATCGGCAAGAAGGAAGGTGCCAAGGTCCTAGCCGGCGGCGTTGCGAATAAGCTGTCAGGGGATCTTGCCGGCGGCTACTACATCAAGCCCACGATCTTCGAGGGCCACAACAAGATGCGGGTCTTCCAGGAAGAAATCTTCGGCCCCGTCGTGTCGGTGACAGTCTTCGATACACCCGAGCAGGCGATGGAGATTGCCAATGACACGCTGTATGGCCTCGGTGCGGGCGTTTGGACGCGCGATTTGAACCGAGCCTATCGATTCGGTCGTGGCATTAAGGCCGGCAGGGTTTGGACGAATTGCTACCACGCCTACCCGGCACATGCGGCGTTTGGCGGCTACAAGAAGTCCGGTATTGGCCGCGAGACACATAAGATGATGCTGGATCACTACCAGCAGACGAAGAATGTGTTGGTGAGCTACAGCGATAAGGCATTGGGCTTTTTCTGAGGTTCAAGGCGCGTGCGCAGCCATCGGCAAACGGCGCGGCGAGCTGCGATCCGTCTGCTCAAGCGATCGCCTGATCAAATGCGAGTCGCCGCTTGACCAATGTAATCACCATGGACCCGAACCGGGTTGGCGTAACGGATGCGGCGCGTAAGTTGATCGAGCAGCTGAAAAAGACACACGGTCCGCTGATGTTTCACCAGTCGGGAGGGTGCTGCGACGGCAGCGCTCCGATGTGCTTTCAAGTTGGCGAGTTTAAGTTGGGCAGCGTCGATGAAAAAGTAGGCGAGATCGTCGGCTGCGAATTCTGGATGGACCGCGAGCAGTTCAGGCGCTGGGCACATACGCGCTGGACGGTCGACGTTGTGCCCGGGCGCGGCGCCAGCTTCTCACTTGAAGCGCCGCTCAACATGCGCTTCTTGATCCGATCGTCTCTATGCACGGTGGCGCCCGGCGAAGCTCACATGCCTGATGCGACCGACAAGAAACCGGCGTAACAATTGTTAGTATCAGCTTCGCTGTATCCTCAATCGACCCAAGTCCGGCGACATCCGTAGGTGCGGCGCCGGGGCGACTGGTCCGCATGACGGCTCAAAATGCCAAGGCGGTCGCTCATCTAGCAGCGAGCAACCTCCAGTTTGCAGCATCAAGACAGCTTGTCATGCCCGATACTCGGCTCATCCGGTGGCCGGCACCTCGGGCAGGATTTCACCCGACGAACGTGTAACTTGCGCAGGACGACAATTATGGTTTCGAGCCCATTCCAGCCAGCTCCCTGCGAAGCCCAATGAAGAATTTGGTGGCATTTGCGCTTTCGGCGTTGTTTTCCATAGCAACGGTCGCCTCCAATGCGCCAATTCCCGGTGCTTCCTCAGGGATCGGTCCCGCAGCTGGCCTTGCCGATTCGGCGGCACTGCGCGCGACGGTGTTTGGGACGCCGCCGCAGGACGTGGCGCCATTGCCCGAAAAAGTGCCGCTGGAAGAGTTGAACTTCGCGCTTCCCTGGACGCGGCCAGTCCCGGACGTGTTCTGGTTCGACCGCAGGTTGCGCGTCTGGTTCTCCCCACAGGACAGGCCCGCGCCGTTGGCGATAGTGATCTCGGGAATCGGCAGCGACGGCAACACTGCAAAGCTCTCGACACTGCGCGCCGCACTTTATGGGGCGGGCTATCACGTCCTGACGATGCCGTCGCCGACATTTCCGGGGTTCATTGTATCGACGTCGCGAACCGGGGTCGCCGGCGATCTGCAACAGGACGGCCACGATTTGTACGAAGCCATGCAGCAGATCGTCGCGCACCTGCCGCGTCGCATCCAAATCACGGATGTTGACATTCTTGGCTACAGCCTCGGCGGCGCCAATGCAGCCGTTGTCAAATCAATTGATACGGTTGAAGGCAAGCTCAAAATTCATCGTGCGGTCATGATCAATCCGCCGGTCAGCCTGTTTACGTCCGTCGCCCGGCTCGACAAGCTCTTTACAATCAGCATCGGTTCCGGCGATGCAGGCGTCGAGCGGCTTTATAAGCGCTTGTATACGCGACTGGCAAACCTATATCGCCTGTCGGACAGGGTGCCGACCGACGACAGCAATTTGCTGGGCGCGGCGGCCACCGTACTAACGACAGATGCGGATTTTTCCGCCGCAATTGCGCTGACGTTTCGCATCGCGCTGATGGACATGTTCTTCGCTGGCGATTTGTATGCCGGCACGAACGCCGTGATCGATCCGAAGAACCCGCCGCGTCTTGGCGATTCGCTGGAGGAAACGGCGCGCATTCTGCGTGGCAAGCCGTTTTCGGAGTATTTTGCGAAAGTCTTCGCGCCTTACTATCTCGCCCACCGTCCAAATTCGACCGTGGATTCACTCAAGGCTGACAATAGCCTGAACATCATCGGCACGGCGTTGCACAGCAATCCTGACTATTACGTGCAGACCAACAGCGACGACGTGATTCTGGATAAGCCGGAATTGGCTTGGCTGCAATCTACGCTCGGCGACAGAATTGCGGTTTACGATCACGGCGGGCATTTGGGCAATCTCGGTGAGCGCCGTCAAATTGCGGACATGCTCGAAATGCTTTCCGGACGCTGGAAGGGGTCCGGGCAGTGAGAGCGGTAACCTTCATTTGCTTGGTTTCCTCGGTATTGTGCGGCTGTGCCTCGCAGGAGCTGTCCATCCGCAGGCTACCGCCCGAGACTCCTGCCGCCGACAACGCCGCTGCCATCAAGAGCGCGGCGGCGCTCGCTGCGGCGGCGACAACCGCGCCCCAGGGCGTCACTTCCCAAGGGAGCGAGCACGATGTCGTCCCCCTGACGCCGGCCGATGCGCCGTCTATGTATTCCTATGATCCGTGGGAGCGCATGAACCGCTTCACCTATCGATTCAATGCTCGCTTCGACGAAACGATATTCCTGCCGGTCGTGTACGGCTATGGTCATTTGCCTGCACCGATTCGTTCCGGCGTGCACAACTTCTTCCAAAACCTGGACGAAGTGAAGTCCATCGTCAATTACGCTGTGCAACTACAGCCTGCCGCCGGTGTGCACAGTCTCGGTAGATTTCTGATCAACTCGACGATCGGAATCGGAGGTCTGTTTGATGTCGCCGCAAAACTCAATCTTGCGAACGAACCCACAGGCCTTGGCATGACGTTGTCGAGATGGGGGCTGCACCCCGGCCCATATCTGGTGCTTCCAATTCTTGGGCCGTCAACGTTGCGCGACAGCGTTGGCTTGCTCGGAGATTTCGGCGTTGCGTATGGAATTAATTTGTTCAATTTATACCGCGGCGACAAAACGTGGGCCTTTGGAGTCGTTGACTCTGTCGATCAGCGTTCCAGAACGAATTTTCGCTACTACTCTACGGGTTCTCCGTTCGAATATGAAACTGTTCGGTTCCTGTACGTGCATAGAGAGCTGATTGAAGACGACGCACTGCACGCCAAGGATAAACCGAAGGAGCGCAATGTCGGCGCGCCGGCGGGCAAGTGAGCGAGCGCGCAAGCTCTGCAGATGAATGACGTCGCTGCAGTCTTTGCAGAGGTTGGTACGAGCCTGACGATTGCCTTCGTGGCTGCGTCGACAGGCTGGGGTTGTTTTGCTCTGTGGTATCAGGCACCTGGTGGAAGGGTGCTCAAGAGCGGGGCTGTGGCTGCCTGGGCCACGCTAGGTGTTGCGACGCTTATCGCGCTTTGGCAGCACCGATCGATGTCTGCGATTCCATGCTTCGCCGTGGTGTTAGCGATCTTGCTTGTATGGTGGCATCGTCTGAGGCCATCCAACGATCGGGTGTGGGCCGATGACGTGGCGCAAATGACGACGGGTACGGTGGAGGGCACTCGAGTCACTCTTCACAATGTACGCAATTTCGACTGGCGTACGCGAACCGACTACACGCAGCGCTGGGAATCACGCAGCTACGATCTGCAGCGCCTGGACTCGGTGGATATGATTCTATCGTACTGGTCATATCGAGCCATAGCACATGTACTGATCTCATTCGGCTTCGAGGAAGGCGAGCACGTCGTCTTCTCGGTCGAGATCCGCCGGGAAAAGAGCGAGGGATTTTCCGAGATCGGAGGCTTCTTTAAGGAGTTCGCGCTCAGCATCATCGCGGCCGACGAACGAGACGTGATACGCGTTCGTACCAATATACGTGGCGAGGACGACTATCTCTATCAGATCCGTTTGCCGATTCCGGCCATGCGTTCCTTGTTTCTGGCCTATGTGGAGCAGGCAAACAGCCTCGTACTTACACCGCGTTTCTACAATACCATCAGCGTCAACTGCACGACGCTCGTGTACCACATGGTAAAACACATCGTTGGATTTCTGCCTTGGGATTACCGCCTGTTACTCTCCGGGTATCTCCCGACTTACGTGTATCGAATCGGCGGGCTTGACACGCGCTATAAGCTTGAGGAACTGCGCGCATTCGGATGCATTACTCAGCGTGCAAAAAACTCCGACCGCAGCGACACGTTTTCTGCGGACATCCGACAAGGTATGCCGCGGATCGACCCGCAGAAACCGCCACTCAGCGCCGCGTGATTGTGCTTTCGACGGCCGACTGGACACTATGGCTCGACTACCGCCCGCTATTTCTTCTTTGGTACCTTTTTCCCAGCACGCCGAGCCTCTGATAGCCCAATGGCAATGGCCTGCTTGCGACTCTTGACTTTTGCGCCGGATCCGCCGCTGCGCAGGGTACCGCGCTTCATTTCGTGCATTGCCTTTTCCACTTTCCGCCCACTCGCTTTGCTATATTTTCTCGCCATGCCTCATCTCCTGAAAATGTCGAAATCTAACATTCGCCTAACCGGCTGCCGCGGCGGCTAATTCTTCCTTGCGATTGACTAGCCTACTGCCGAGCTCCTCCAAGTCCGTTCTCGACGCCGTAGTTTCTACAAAGATGCGATTTGGCTGTTCTTCTTCCTCTTCGACGAATACTTCGAAAGGACCTTCGCTATTATCGGGGTAAAAAGGCTCCGACTTCGTAGGAGGATGGCTCACGCGCGTGTCAGAAGAGGATGGAAATGCTTTTGTGCGCTCTAATTGAGTTCGCCACGGAGTTCTAAGGCGCAGGTGCCCATTTGCGGACGCGAGTTTGCAGCGGGACTGTCGCGGAACCAGCGGACGACGTTGTCGTTTAGCGGTTAGAGCGAACCGATTTTCAGCGAGTCGAGATACTGTCTGACGGATTCGCGGAAGCCCTCGCTGCTTGTCACGGTGGTTCCCCCGGCAAGCACTAGGATGGCATCGCCCCGCGGAGTACGGCTGATCTCGGTCACGTGGCGCATGTTGACGAGGCACGAGCGGCTGATGCGCAACATCGGCTGCAATTGCAACGATTTCTCGGCCTGCTGCAGGGTACTACGCGCGTGAAAAATTTCGCGCCCCACGGTGATCTTCACGTAGTTTCGGTCGGCTTCCACGACTTCGACGTGGCTTACGTCGAGAACATGCATGCGGCTTCCGGACTCCGCGAGAATGCGCGGCGGGGTCGCTGACGTCGCCTGGAGCTGCAACTGTTGCAGAGCGGATGACATCGTCGCTTGTCGATCCACCAGGCTTTCCGTTGCGTGCCTGCGACGCACGCGCGCCAGCGATTTGCTGAAACGCTCATAGTCGAAAGGCTTCAAAAGATAGTCGATGGCGCAGACCTCAAACGCTTCCAGCGCAAAGTTATCGAACGCGGTCACAAACACGATCAAAGGCAGCGTTTGTGGATCGAGTGCACGCGCGAGCGCGATGCCGTTCAGCAGGTCCATCTGAATATCAAGAAACAGTAAGTTGGGCGGCCGTGCACGGATCGCCTCAAGGGCGCTGCGGCCGTCGCCGTACTCGCCAACGATACGCAAGTCACTTTCGCGAGCGCAAAACTCACGCAGCGACCGACGCGCCGCCGGCTCATCGTCGACGATGACCACATCCATCATGCTGACTGAACCAACCGACTGTACTCAAATATCCCGATGGCCAATTGCCTACGGCCCATCGCGTAGAAAAGGCATGCGAATTTCCGCAATCCAATCATTGTCGTCGCCGGCGGAAGCGCGGAAGCTTGCGCGGCCCCCGAATTGAATGGCCAGACGCTCCCGGACGTTTTTGAGGCCGATTCCGCCTTGGCCGATGTGCTGCCGCGGCACCATGGAATTGACGACTCGAAGGCACAGGGTCTCTTCGTCGACGAATGCCTCGACACGTATTACAACAGCGGCCGCGTCTCCTGCAAGACCATGAACGACGGCATTTTCGACCAGAGGCTGCAGAATCAGACTCGGCACCCATGCCATGGGAACGGCGTCGTGCGCTGGAACGCGAACGGTCAGGCGGTCCGAGAATCTCTTCTGCTGCAGATCCAGATATAAACGCACGAATTGCAGCTCGTCGCAGAGCCGCGAAAGTTCTCGCTCTCCGGCCTTGAGGAGTCGCCGCAACAAATCGGCAAGCTGCACGACCATCGACTGCGCCGCCACGGGATCCCAGTCGATCTGTCCGCGTATGGTGTGCAGCAGGTTGAAGAGCGTATGCGGAGAGAGCTGCATGCGCAAAGCAGCCAGATGCGCCGCATTGAGTGATCGCTCAAGTGCCGCCGTGTGTAGCTGCGCGTCGCGAAGCCGCCGGTAGAAGTCAAAACCCGCAACTAGAGCGAGACCAAATCCGTAGGTGAGGAGAAAACTCGTGACGCTCGCGAGCCACAGCGGAACGATGGGCCCGGATACAAAGGCATAAAGGCCTTGATGTTGGGCGCTGGCGGGCCAGTGATGCCAGGGCATCTCGCCGATCATCAGTTCCGCAAGCGTCAAAACCGGCGAGGCCAACACGGAAAATGCAAGGCCGCAGATTAGTTGGATGGGTAGGGCGCGCCACAGAGGCTGCCACCCCACGCGCAGCGATGCCCAAACGCATGCCAGGAGCGCGGGATAGAGCATGATGTGTTGCAGAAGTCGCGCGTCCCAGGGCGCGAACACGTCTGGGGCGGCTTTCAGCGCGGCAAGCATCGCTTGCATGCTGCTTGCGTACAGCACATTCGATAACGCAACGTATACCCAGAACGCCGTAAGAATGCCGAAATAAGGCGAAATTGTGAGCTTCGCGAGCAGCGGGCTATGCCGCTCCTCGGAATCAAGATGAGCGGCGCTGCTCGCGGTTTGGGCCATGGGCCAAGCGTTCATTTAGACGCCTCCTCACTTTTAATCGGTCTGTTCAAGGCACATAGACTACTCCGGCGAGGGCCCGCGCGACGTACCGTCGCCGAAGCTTCTGGGACGATCCCGTTGGCATGAGGGACGAGGCCGCGGCGAGACGAGCCTAACCTGCGATGAAGCCAATCCGATCGCTGAGCCGGCCTGCCGCGGCCGCACCGTCGTCGTACCTGTGTTGGTACGAACGCGTCGATTGCGGGGATAACTCCGATAACAGCTGACTTCGCACGCTGCGACTTTCGGAGTCTCATATCCCCGCCGCGAAATGTCGCGGTAAATGAAACATAGACGCATATCTCGTTACAAACTTCAGGAGAGCCACAATGTCTGCAATCAACCTCACGAAACTGTCCTCGCTGCCCACACGGCTTCGCGCCTCGGTGTTGATCGGATGCGCGCTCGGCATCGGATCAAGCATGGCGCATGCGGCGACCCCCACCGACGATGTTGCGTCGGTTGCCGTGCAATATTCCACAGCTGATTTGTCCTCAGACGAGGGCGCGCGGAATCTGTATCGCCGCATCGCCACAGCAGCGCAAGCAGTATGCCCAAACGCTGACCCGCGCGATCTCGACGCATTTGCTCTGAGCAAATCTTGCCAGTCCGAGGCAATTGCCCGAGCCGTCCGAGATGTTCGTAGTCCCCGTCTTGCTGCGGTGTCTGGCACGCGCACGAATAACGGATGATCGGCGCTCTCCGTGCGGCAGTGGCTGTGCGCTCGGGCGGATGGCAACGCGACCATGTGCGCTCCCATTCGTCCGAGCCGCTCAGCGCGCACGGAACGGCCATCTTCCATGAGCATGGCAAGGCAGTAGGGCAACCGGGAATCTTGCGCAATCACGCCATAGAAAGTAGCGGCGTCACAACGCGTTGCAGACGCTCTTGCGTCCACACCGGATGTGGATCCCGCCAGCCGTCGTCAACCAAGCGCCCCTGACGATCGATTGTAAAACTCACGGGAATGCGCCAGATGCGCCCATAGCCCGGCATTCGCGTGTCTCCAAGGAGTCCAACCTCGAAGGCCAGGTTTTGCGCTACGGCACGCACGGCGTCAATGTGATCAGGACCGTCGAGGGCAAATCCCAATATGCGCAGGCCTGCCGTGCTGTGCTGCATCAGATAGTCCGAGAGAAGCGGCAGTTCCGCGCGGCACGGGATGCACCATGTTGCCCAGAAGGTCAGAATGACAACGCTTCCCAAAAGCTCGTGCGTTGCAATGCGTTCGCCGTCCAAAGTAGTCAGGGTCGCAGGCGGTGCCGGCCCACCAAGATGCAGCGCATTCGCTTGCGTCGGCCTCGGCACCAGAGTGCTCGAAGCGAGCACTGCGGCTGCGCCCTGCAGCAGGGTGCGCCGCGTGATGTGCATTGGAGAGCCACCGCGTTGTAACCCAGATCGACGCGTCATCCGCTTCTACCTGCCGCTCGCGCCCGACACGCGCTGGACCGCGCTTCCGTCGGCCCTGCGCACGTCAAATTGCACCGGCACCGATTGGCCGTCAGCGAAGCGCAGGGTGAGCAAAACGTGATCTCCGGGCTGAATGGACCTCTTCGGCTGCGTGAGCATGATGTGGAGGCCTTCTGGAGCAAAGCTCATCTGGGAGTGAGGTTCGATCGCGATTCTGTCGATCGGAACCATCTGTTCCACGCCACTTTGATTGCGACTGGCGTGGAACATGGTCATTCCGTAATCGCTGGTCGATGCGGCGACCAACGTTGCGCGCTGATCACCGACATTGTGCAATGTTGCGTAGCCGGCCGCCGGCAAATTGGCTGGGAGCCAGCGAATCCAGGCGTCGCTCACGCTGATCGATGCCTGCATGTCAGCGGTATGGACGGGCGCTGCCAGGAAAGTGCTGCAACTAAGCAGCCCCGCCATGAGCATGCTCGTAGCAGACCAAGAATTGCGTGGGTTGTATGCCATGATCGAGCACGCTCAAAACGCGTAGCTTGCCCCCACACTCGCGGTCCAGTGAGGGAAGACCTGGTAGCCATCGAGTCTGCTGTATAGCGGCAGCTGCACGAAGCCGTAGAGATGCATGTGCTCTATGGCAGGCACTGTCACGCCGGGACTCAAATAGACAACCGTGCCAGCGGTGTCAGGCCTGTCAGCGAGCGCCCCCTGATCCGCACTCTTGCGAAACAGGTTCAGCTGCAGTTGCGGCACCCATCGAGGAGTGGCCTCGTAGCGTATACCCAGACTCATCGTAGCGGAGTTGCCCGGCCGGAAGTCATTGCCCGGCTCGTCCTGGCGCTGCGCGACGGCCGCCTGGAATTGGCCATTGATAAAAGCGTCGAAGTCCTGGGAAATGGCCTGATAATAGTAGGCGCCAATGATGACGTCGGTGCTGCCGGTCCCGACCTGCAAGCTCGCATCCAGCGGCGTCCCCGCGTTCGGACCGGAGCTGAAGTCCACGCGAGTTCCAAATTGGCCGGTTGGAACTTTAACTCCGAACTGTAGGCCGAGGTTATGTGTGGCCAACAGGCCCTGGTAGCTACCGATGAGTCTGATGTCCCCGAGCCCCGAGACGTGAGCGCCGCTGATCTCATCCGGGGATGATTCGAATCCGCTGTACGGCGACAGCTGAACTCCGTAGGTCGTATGGTCGCGATTGACATAAGGCACCAGCAAATTAATGTTCCAGCTCGCGTTCGGACTGTAAGTGATTCCCAGCGTCAAATAACGGTTGATTGTTTGCTTTTCGATTTCGCCGCCTCCGAGCGCTGGGTCCGACGGCGAATTTACTACTTGGGATGGGGCCGCGGTGCCGGTGCCACTGCGCAGCTGATCCTGGTTGATGTAGTCATCCTCCAGATTGATACGCCATCCGGCTGCGGCCGAATAACCCATGGCCGCATCCGCACTCAGCGTGCAACCGCAAGTCGCGCAGGCGAAGCTCGACCTGGGGTCCGAGTCCGTGAGCAAGCCCGCCACTAGCAGCAGAATTAGTCGGTTGCGCGAGAGTTGCATTTGAGTTCCTCCGCAATCGTTTGCGGCGAAAGGCGTATCGCAGTCAGAGGACGCACAGACGACGCGGCCGGCATTTGTCGGGCGCGTGAGGCGCGATCGAAGCTCGACTCAGGCGGGTATCGGCGGGGCGCGCGGCTGCTGAATGCGAAACCGTTGGGTTCGCAATGCGAAACGAGCGATGTCAGATAGCGGTGCGAGCGAACTATCGAGAGGTGCGTGCACGCCCTGCGCGTGCGAAGCCGGCCCAGCGCCCGCTAACGCGGCAAATATACAATGCTCAGATCGTGCGGGATTATGGCTATGCGACGCGCCACTCGAATGGTGCACGCCGGACCCGTGATCCATGGCGTGGTGAAGGAGTTGCGGCGGGAAGCCTTCGGGGCAGATTTCTAGGGAGAATGGGTGGTCAGACGCAGGCATGAACCCAGCTGGCACGAGAGCACGAAACGCGAGCGCAATCAATAAGATGCTGACAATAAGCTTGCGACTGCCTTGACGTGCGAGACCGGTGCGCATCATCTGTCCGAACCTATCACTCGATTGCACTAGTCTATTCTAGATTAGCGCTGCCGCGCGAACTGAGATCTGCGGCCGGCCCGGCAACCGCCGGCTTACAAGTGCGCCCGCGCTTCTTTCCCTAAACTACGAGCCGGACCGCGGCGGAGCGCGCGCCCGGCCTTGCAACCGTATTTTGCAGATCGCCACGTGTACGCAGCTCTTGTGGCAGCTTTCACATGCCAAAGGTTTTTGAGATCGTGAAGCGGGCCATGATGGGTTCGAGAGGATGTTCGTGAACATCGGCGCGTCCGTCCGGATAGGCTGCAATTTCGTTCTTCAGGCGATCGACATACCAGAATTCCGCCGCAGCGGCGTGGGTGTTCAGGATGTTGTAGACCCCGAGTGAGGCACTCCAGCCTCGCGAGAAGGCGTAATGGGCGTCCATATTCAGTTCTCCGAATCCTTTGCCATTCACTTGCCCGGCAAGCGTCGGCGCGCTGGCGCAGTTCGGCGTCGCCGGGAAATCCTTGGCGGCCGCTGAGTCGACGCACGGACCCGACGACAGGGGGTAATTGCCGAGATACCGATATTCCAGGCCGCCGCTCCACGGGCCAAGATTTGTCAGATACAAGGCGAACGCGCCGGTTGCGAGCGGCGCATCGGTGATGTACTTGCCGAGGTGTCCGGTGCCGTCATCAAAGTCACGGGTGAAACGCGTGTGGGCGCCTGAATAGCTGCCATAGAACTCCAACCACCGACTGATCTTGTACGTGATGTTGATCTCATAGCCATACCGGCGGCTGGGAGGGCCTGCGGAATCCATACCCACGTCCGGGTCAATGATAGTTTCGGACTGCTGCCACAGGTTGAAGAGTGCAAACGTCATTGTGAGGTTGCGCTCAATCTGAGCGCGCATGCCGACTTCCTGTCCTTCCTGCTTCGCAAGCAGGGGTGTTCTTGGAAGGCCCAAATCGATGCTTACGTCCTGATTGACTCCGCGGACATCTGCGCTGTGGAAGCCTCGCCCGGCGCTCAGGTAAAACTCGAGGGCTTCACTGGGCGCATAGATGAGGCTGCCCTTGGGTTGGTAGAGAGACTGATCTGCCGTGCCTCCATTGGTGTAACCAGCCGATTCGTGCAACGGCGCGAAATAATCCACGTCGGTCCCGTGTTGATAATCATCGCGAATGCCAAGCACGCTGCGAAAGGTTGAGCTCCAATGCGTCACCGCCTGGAAATAGGCGGCGCCTGCGAACAGATACACTTGATCGGAATTGAAGAAAGACGCAGGGCCGATTCCGGGCCCCGGTGGAAGGGACGAGCGGCCCTCGCTCGGCTGTCGGCCGACGCCGAGCAAGTCGTACCGTGTGAGAACCCCGACTGAGACCTCGTTTCTAATCGCGCCCAAGGATACTGGCAGTGTGTAATCGGCCGTGGCGCCTGTCACACGGCGGTTCTCAAACTGATCCTCCTGATCACCGTGCACAGGATCGAAGAGATAGTGCGTGAAGTCATTATATAAATGCAGTTGGTTATAGATGAAGAACGAACTCGCCGAGAGTTGCCCATCACCCAGGCTCTCATGATATTGAACAGAGAGGCTTGCGCGCTGCGCGCGGCCGCCATCGCTCGGATCGAGCGTGCCGAAGCGGTTCGGAACGAGTCCTTCCTCGATGGCCCGGATCGGAATGTCAGTCGTGCTGGTCCACAGCTGGTGATAGTACATTCCGGTGATGGAGTAGCCGTTGTGCTCATCGCCCTCACTGAAGCGCAGCACCTCGTTGACCTTCCGAGCATCATCGGGGGTGGCAAAGGGACCGTCGTAGCGCTGTACTTCCGTGGCGGCCAATAGATGCCCGTTGCCGAGTGCATCAGAACCAGCGATGAGAATACGCTGGAAGTCGAGTGTTCCGACGGTGGCGCTCAGCTCATCCGGCATCGTGTCGCGATAGCTGACGTGCAAGGAACCAACCGCGCCGAAGTCGCCGACGCTCGGGTAGTACGTCCCCTTCGTATACGTGATCTCGTCCGCAAGCTCAGGGATCATGAAGTTTAGATCCGTATAGCCCTGACCATGCGCGTGGGTCGGCTGGTTGATGGGCATATCGTCGACAAACGTCGCAAGATCCGTCCCGTGATCAAGGCTATAGCCGCGCAACAGGAACTGGTTCGCTTTGCCCTCGCCACTGTGCAAAGTCACGATCAGCCCCGGAACAGTCTCAAGAAACTGGCCCGGACGATAGGCGGGCGTAAGCTGAATCTCTTCCTCCGTTACCACGCCTTCGCTTGCTGTATCAGCCGTACCGAGGAGCTGAACCCGCTTAGCCGTGACGGTAATTTGATCGAGCAACGAAGAAGCAGCGGCAAGTTCCAAATCCGGCACTGACTCCGCCCTTGCCCAGGAGCCGCAGAGCGCACTGACGGCGCCTATGGCGCATAGGATAGGCGCGCACCCGGAACAACGGGTCGTACTGCGGGCGAAGCCCACAACGGTAACGAGACTTACCGCCTGTTGCTGTGCAAAACGCAGCGTGCTGGTCTTTTGCATGGGGCTCAAGTTTTCGCGCCGGGTCGTTCTTGTGCCCGCCAAACCGAAGCACGGACGCGGGCGCATGGTTGGCGCATAGCTGAATTCAAGAATCGTGTAACAAGGACGCCGGTAATTGAGCCGCCCAGGTCGCGATGGCCATCCGCTTACTCAGCTTCGGGTCTTATCGGTGCGCATGACAATCGTCATTCGTATGACGATTCTACGATTCGTCATACGCTCAGTACGAACGGCAGGTCGAATTGGATGCAGGCGACGCTGATCTGCCGTCAGCCGCTCGCGCAAGTCAGGGATAGAACCCGTACCGACGGGGGCCCGGGCTGCGGCTCAGCGCTTGGTATGGGCGCAATTGCCGCGTTCGGAGCAGCAGTCAGATCAGAATGACACCGATTTGGCGCGGTCGGCGTCCGGACTACAGCCCGGCGTTTTTGGCAATAGTGCGCCCGATTCCGGACCAATCGATGTCTTCGCCTTCCGTTGCGATCGTCTGCAGCAGATGGTCGCGCAGCAGGCTGAGCAGTGGCATCGGCACACGCTCAGCTTCCGCC
>Ga0209006_10000093_pt1 | contig 95448 bp, 91 predicted proteins | sample JacPin_JW_Ref_O2_FD_188567 | JGI IMG/M metagenome (GOLD analysis project Ga0209006, IMG submission 188567) | Forest soil microbial communities from Algoma, Ontario, Canada - Jack Pine, Ontario site 1_JW_Ref_O2 (SPAdes) (version 2) | ecosystem: Environmental > Terrestrial > Soil > Boreal... | reverse complement strand
ATTCATCCAGCGCCAGTCCGGCGAGGACGTTTTCGTCCACTTTTCGGCAATTCAAGCGGAAGGTTATAAGTCGCTGAACGAAGGCCAAGCGGTTGAGTTTGAAGTTACCCGTGGACCGAAGGGTCTGCAGGCAGCGAACGTCACCAGCCTCTAGTCGAATGGGGCGAGCCGGCTTGTCCGGTTCGCCCTTTTTTTTCGCAGCAAACGCTTTCCGAGCATTTTTCCGGCCACAGTAGTAGCGAAGTTATCGCTTTGATCCGAGGAGCCCCGTTGAAAGCACTTGCCGAAGGGCAGTACATCAAGCACTTCCAGTACGGTTTGGGCGTGGTTACGGAATCCGACAACGACCGAACCTCGATCGATTTCGATCTGCACGGAATGAAGAAATTCGTGACCAGCATCATGGTGGTCGAGCAGGCGGAAGGAACGCCACCGAAGCGCAAGCGCGCCAAGCGGGTGAAGAAAGCAGCGGCGGTGATTGCCGCAGCGGAACCGGTCGGCGCCGGAAAATGAGCAACAACCACAGCAATGGCGTGATCGTGCAATTCGTGGGATTCGAAGCGAAGGAGCGCGGCCGGGAATATACTTTCACGGTTCGCGAAACAGCGACGGAACCGCGGGAATTTACGTTGTCCATTCCCAACGAGGCTTTTAATTCGCGGCGCGTGCGATTCCAGGATGCGCCGGATATTTGTTCGCACCGGCTGCACGTGGAGCTGGCCGCGACCGAAAATCACCCCGCGCACACGCATTTCGATTTGACCGACGCGGAACTGGAAGCGTACCGCACGTCGCACATGCAAAAGCCCCCGAAGTATCCTTACGCGCCGAAGAAGGAAGAGCAGGACGCGTAGGGATTCGCAGTAAAACTGAAAAAATTGAACAGGCGAGGAGGTGTGCGGTCTGGGCGCACACGGGCCTACAAACGTGGCCAAATTTCGTCTCGACGGAACTGCTACGCCAGCTTGGTGGTGACGGCGCGACGCGCTGCCAGCGAAATCATCAGGCGCGAGACACCGCTGAAGAAGATGCTGATGCCGACTAGGGTTCCAATCACCCATTCAGTGCTGGAGGGCCAGGTGGCCCAGATCATGCCGCCGAGAATCAGGGTGATGATGCCGTTGAGCAAAAACCATGATGCGCCATTAGCCGCGCGGTGCTGGAAGTAGAGAATAATCTCGGCCACGCCTTCGATGAGCAGATAGAACGCGAGGGCCAGCGTGAGGGTAGCGAGGCCGCGCGCGGGGTGATCGAGCAGATAGATCGCGACAGCGAGATACAGAATCCCCAGGAGAACCTTGAGCAGGACGCTGCCGGTGCGGCGGGTGTACCAGGCAAAGACGAAGTGAGCGACGGCCGCGAAAATCAGCATCCAGGCAAGGAAAAGATTGACGGCGATGCCGGCTTCGAGCGGCAAGGCGATCGCCAGCAGTCCCGCGACAATCATAATTACGCTGACAAAAATGGACCAGCCTACGGCTTTTTTCGCGACGTCGGCGGCGATCGGATCAGCCATCGAAATCCTCCCAAGAATATCCAACCCGAATCGGGTACGTTATATCACTGAAGGGCGCACAATGCATCGGTGGTCTGCAATTCTCCAGTTCCCTGCTTCGAACTCCGAATCTCGGATGTGGTAGTCGTGATATGTTTGCAGGCATCGCGGTAACGCAGGGTCCGAGGCGCGTTTCTTGAAGCCGAGCGAAGACGAAATTATCCCGCTGGGCAATTCCATCGAAGAATCTGGGTACGCTGAAAATCAAACAGGCGGCAGCGTATTGGGCACGGGTGCTGGGTTTGTGCGCGACCATGCGCGGCGGATTCTGGGAATTTCAGCCCTGGTGCTAGCGCCGTGTTTTTGGCATCGCACGATTGTGGCGGACGATCTGGGAAGTCATGTGTATAACGCGTGGCTAACGCAGCTGATCAGGCAGGGACAGGCTCCCGGGCTGTGGCTGGCTACGCGGTGGAATAATGTGCTGTTCGATTATCTGCTCGATTTTCTGGGACGATTTTTTTCGCTGGGGATGGCGGAGAAGATTTCCGTTTCGCTTTCGGTGCTGGTTTTTTTCTGGGGAGTTTTTGCGTTTGTTTGCGCGGCGGCACGGCGCGCGCCGTGGTTCCTGATTCCCTGCATCGCGATGGTTTCGTATGGCTATACGTTTCACATGGGATTTTTGAATTATTACATTTCGCTGGGACTGAGTTTTTGGGGAGTGGCGATTTTCTGGCGGGGGCGAGGCTGGGAGCGCATGATTCCCCTTGTTCTTGCGCCGCTAATTTTTTTGGCTAATCCATTGGGATTGGTGTGGATGGTGGCGGCTTCGGCGTATATCTGGGCGGCGGAACGAATTCCGGCCCGTTACCACTTTGCGCTGGTTGCGCTGGCGATTACGGCGCTGGGTGTGGCGCATTGGCATTTCTGGCACACCAACGTGATCGAAGAACAGCGCAGGGCCGCATATTACTTCAGCGGGACCGACCAGTTTTTGCTTTTCGGCGCGCGGTACTGGATCCCGCAGGTTCTATTTGGATTGTTCGCGGTGGCGGCGATGGGATTTGATTTGTTGTCGCGCCACCGGAACAAAGCTGGATTCGCGGGGTACGGCATTCCGTTTCAATTTTACGCGATTCTCATTTTTGCGGCGATGCTGCTACCGGAGGGCATCCGCTTCCCGAACCAGCCGGTGGCGCTGGCGATTCTGACGGAGAGGCTCAGCACGGTAACTGCGGCCGTGCTTTGCTGCCTGCTGGGCGCGATGGTTCCGCGCAAATGGCATTTGATTGTGTTCACGGCGACGGCGGCGGTGTTTTTTGCTTTTCTCTATCAAGACACCGGAAAAATGGATCGCATGGAGGGGCAACTGGAAAAATTAGTGCGGACCATCCCAGCGAGCCAGCGAGTGTTGGGAACCATTCAGCCTTTTCCGGGATCGCGAATTTTGATCCAACACATGCTGGACCGTGCTTGCATCGGCTATTGCTTCAGTTATGGAAATTACGAAGCTGCTTCGCAACAATTTCGAGTTCGCGCGAGCGATGGGAATCGTTACTTGATGAGCTATTTTGGGGACACTTCGGACATGGAAGATGGGGCGTACGAAGTGAAACCCGAAGACTTACCGGCGTGGCAGGTCTATCAGTGCAGTGAAAGCGGGACCGACTTTTGCATCGCGCCGTTGCGAGCAGGACAGATGAATGACGAGCTCGGATTGCATCCGGACTGAGGGATCGAGCGCCGCGGCAGTTTCGTGATTTCGCGGGGGTGCTGTATTCTGGTGCCAGAGACATCGTCGTTGAGAAAGATAAAAATTGAGGATGAACGATGAAAACTTCCGGAGTTAGAGCTTCAAAGTCACTTGTGTTCGGACTGGTGATCCTGCTTATGGGCGCTTCCCTTTTTGCCGCTTCGAGTATTTATGATTTCACGCTGCCGTCAATTGACGGCAAGCCGGCACCGCTTGCGAACTACAAAGGAAAAGTCGTGCTGCTGGTGAACGTCGCGAGCCGCTGCGGATTCACGCCCCAATACAGCGCGTTGGAAGCAACGTACGAGAAATACAAGGACAAGGGATTCGTAATCCTGGGCTTCCCCGCCAACAATTTTGGCTCTCAGGAGCCGGGAACGAATGCGGAAATCAAGACGTTCTGCCAGTCGAAGTACAGCGTGACGTTTCCGATGTACGGCAAAGTTTCGGTGCTGGGGGCCGACCAGACTCCTTTGTACGCGTATCTGACCAAGGATGCGAATCCGTCCGTCGCGGGCGACATCAAGTGGAATTTCACGAAATTTCTGGTGGACCGGAACGGAAGAGTCGTGGCGCGGTTCGAACCAGACGTGACACCGGATTCGCCGCAGGTTGTCGCGGAAATCGAAAAATTGGTGAAACAGTAGGGCGGAATTATTCTTCGAACAAAATTACCGGCGACCTCCGAGATTGAAAATTCTCGGAGGTCGTTTTTTTTTGGAGTGCGAAGAGATGATTTGCGATGGGATTGCTGCTGGAAAAACAGATCGCCGCAATCGAATAGGGCTCAGACGAAAGGATCCCCAATTTCTTCTAGGCGGTCTCCGAAACGGTTGGTACGTCGGGCGAAGCAAATTTGGTTGGGGAATACTTATTGCGGTCTTTGATCCAGACCGCGAGGCGCCACGCCAACAGAACCGCCATCAAGGCGGCGTACAGTAGCGGCTTACGATGATCGGATTTGACCAGCCAATAATAGTGAATGACCCCCAATATGGCGCTGGCGTAGATCAGGCGATGAAGCGCGCGCCAGCGCTTGCCGCCCAGGCGGCGAATCATGCTTGCGGTGGAGGTGAGGGCCAGTGGGATCAAGAGTGCGAACGCGGCGAAGCCTACCGTTATGAACCGGCGCTTCAGCACATCTTTCCACATTTCCGACCAGTCGAAAAATTTGTCCAGGCCAATCCAGGTGGCGAAATGCAGGCAGGCGTAGAAAAACGCAAAGAGCCCGAGCATGCGGCGAAAACGAATGAGTTGGGGCTGGCGCAAAAGCTGGCGCAGCGGAGTGATGGCCAGAGTGATGACGATGAAGCGGATGGTCCAGTCGCCGGTGCGGTGAGTAATAAATTCGATGGGGTTCGCGCCGAAATCCATGTTGTCCGGGAAGCCCGCAAAGCCATTGTGGAATGCATCCCACAGAAGGACGGCGAAAGGAACGCAACATAAGGCAAAAACGAACGCCTTGGTCCATTTACTTGTGAGCAAGGAATTCAATCGTGGCTCGCGCTAGTAATACTTCTTCAAATCCATACCGGCGTACATGCTGGCGACCTGATCGCCATATCCGTTGAACATCAACGTTGGGCGGCGTAGAAATTCACCGAGGCGGCGTTCTTTGGCCTGACTCCATCGCGGGTGATCAACCGCCGGATTCACATTGGAGTAAAAGCCGTATTCGTGGGCATTCGACAAATTCCAGGTGGTCGCGGGCTGATCTTTCACCAGGCGAATTTTGACCAGCGACTTGGCGCTTTTGAATCCATACTTCCAGGGAACGATCAGGCGGACCGGCGCGCCATCCTGATTGTAGAGAGTTTCGTCGTACATTCCGACCGTAAGCAGGGTGAGGGGATTCATGGCTTCGTCGAGGCGCAGCCCCTCGACGTACGGCAAGCCAATTCCGGCATTGACGCCTTCCGGCATCTGTTTCGGAGTGTAATAGCTTTCAAAGGCCACGAATTTTGCCTTGGGATTTGGCTCGACCAGATTAATGAGCGTGCTGAGTGGATAACCTATCCAGGGGACCACGATGGACCAGGCCTCGACGCAACGGTGACGGTAGATCCGCTGTTCGAGCGGGGCGAGCTTCATGATTTCGTCCATGGAAAACTTGCGAGGCGTTTTGACTTCGCCTTCCACCGAGAGCGTCCATGGTTGAGTGACGAAATTCTTGGCGTTTTCGGCGGGATCGGTCTTACCGGTGCCAAATTCGTAATAATTGTTGTAATGAGTGACATCCTGGAGCGGTGTTTCTTTTTCGGTGGTGCTGCCCGGCCACTTGGTGAAACCAGTCAGTTTTACAGGGGTCGAGCCGGTGGCGGGACCGGCGAGCAGGTGCGGCAGCCTTTTATAGACCGCAACTGCGCCATAGGTAGCAGCAACGCCAAAGAGAAAATTACGGCGCCCCATATACAGCCCTTTAGGCGTCACGTCGGCATAGGTAAGGTCAGGAGCCTTCTTTATAACCATGCAAACCCTCCGAAGATTCGATGAATGAGCGCCATATATATAATACGCGGCTGGCTGATGATTGGATGCGTTTGGTGGCTGGGCGGAGCCTGAAGTTTAACGTTGTGCTAGAGATATTTCGGCGTTTCTAGTGCCTGCGGCCAACGTCTTTTTCGTTGCGGCTTTCAATCTGCTGGCGGAGGAGGGTGACGAATGCGGCCGCCGCGCGCGGCAAGGTGCGGTCACGGCGATAGACCAAACCAAGTTCGCGGGTCAGATCAGCATCGGAAATGGGAATTAACTTCGCTTCCCCGTTGCGCACTTCGTCTTTTGCGAAGCGTTCGCTGATGATTGAAACTCCCAGTCCCGCCGCGACGAACCGTTTAATCATGCCGACGCTGGGAAGCTCCATGGTGATACGGAGTTTCGCGCGATAAGGCCGGAAATGTTTGTCGAAAATTTGACGGGTATAGCCGGTCTTCGGAACGATTTGAGGCTGGTCGGCAATTTCGCTGAGGGAAACGCTTTTCAATTTCGCCAGGGGATTGGAGGCGGCAACCATCAGCATCAGCCGATCGTGAAACAGCGGATGAATGCGGAGACTGGGAGACTTTACTGGGAGCGTCACGATGCCGACGTCCACGGAGCCGTCTTCGATTTTTTCGATGACCTTCCGGCTGAAATTGCGATAGATGCTGATTTGCACGCCGGGATACCGCCGGTGATAATCGGCAAACAAATCAGGCAAGAGGTAGAGACAGGTCGCTTCGTTGGCACCGATGTTCAGGGTGCCCTGGGGCGAAAGCGAAAGATCGGCAACGGCCCGAAGAGATTCTTCCTTCAAAGTGATCAGCCGTCTGGCGTAACTGACCAAGGATTCGCCCGCGGCGGTCAATTTCACGGACTTGCCGACGCGGTCGAACAGCTTCTGGCCATAGGCCTGCTCGAGCTGACGGATCTGAGCGCTGACGGCGGGTTGCGAGCGGAAAAGCTTTTGCCCGGCGCGCGAAAAACTGCCCAACTTTACAATTTCGAGAAACGTGGTCAGGTAATCTAAATCCATGGTGTAGGTACAAAATTATAACAGAAGGACCGCAAGGGGGTTCGACCAGCCGCGAGAGATGCAGCCGCGTATTTTGGCGCGCTAGATTGGCGTTTTGGTGGCCGTGGTGATAGCTTTTAATTTCGCATTAGATTCCTGGTAATTTCTGACGAGGTGACGCAAATGACCTGGGGAAAGCGCCGCGCGATTGTCATCGGTGTGCTGATTTTGTTTTTTATTCTGTTGGTATGGGCGGCCTCGAAACCGAAGGCGATGCGCATACCTACGAATGGCGTGCTGATCATCAATGCATCGGGTGAAATCGCGGAGCAGCAGGAGCCCGATATTTTCAGCGCCCTCAGCGGAATGAGGCCGCTGGTGCTGCACGATTATCTGGACGCGATGGACACGGCCGCGACAGATTCTCATGTGACGGGCCTGGTGGTGCGAATCGGCCCGCTGGAAACGGGATGGGCCAAACTGGAAGAGATGCGCAATCACCTGCTGCGTTTCCGCAAGAGCGGAAAACCGAGTATTTGCTATCTGGGCTACGACGGTATTCAGAATCCTGAATATTATCTGGCGAGCGCATGCCAGCAAATCTGGCTGGTGCCGACCGCTCCGGTGAGCATTCGGGGGATGATGGCGGAAGCGCTCTTCCTGCGCGGGACGCTGGATAAATTACACGTCGTGCCGGAGTTCTACCACATCGCCGAGTTCAAGACCGCCGGCAATATATTTACGGAGAGGAAGTTTACGCCGGCGCATCGTGAAGAAGTGGAAGGGTTGCTGCGCAGCGTTTACAACGAGTACTTGGATGATGCGTCGAAGGGCCGGGGCATGGAGCGGGCGCAATTCGAGGCGCTGGTGAATAAGGGGCCCTTTGCCTCAAGCGACGCGGTGACCAACAGGGTCGTTGACCGGCTGGGATATTGGGATCAAGTGCAGGATTATTTTAAAGGACGCGACCACAGGTGGAGTCCGATTTCGCTGAATCAGTATCGCGAGTCGGTAAGAAACGAGGGATCATCAACGATCGCAGTGGTGCACGCTTCAGGGCTGATCGTTTCAGGTGATTCGGGATCAACGCCGGGAGGCGGATCGGTGATGGGCGGCGATTCCGTGGCGCGGGACATTCGTTCCGCTCGGCAGAACTCGAACATCAAGGCCATCGTGCTGCGCGTGGATTCCGGCGGCGGCTCGGTGGTGGGCAGCGAAGTGATCCGGCGAGAGGTAGAACTGGCCAACGCGGTGAAGCCGGTAGTGGTTTCGATGTCGGACGTAGCGGCGTCCGGCGGATATTGGATCGCGGCCCCGGCGCGGAAGATCGTCGCGGATCGCAATACGATCACGGGATCGATCGGCGTGCTGATCGGCAAGATGAACGTTTCTGGTTTGTACAGTTTGCTGGGAATCAGCACAGATTCGGTGGCCACGAGCGACAACGCCTCGCTATTTTCGGCGCAGCAGAATTTCACGCCGACCCAACGCGAATACATTCAAAAGTCGCTGGACCAAACCTACGCCGATTTCACCAAGGGCGTGGCCGCGGGCCGCAAGATGACGGTCGAAGCGGTGGATAAAATCGGCAAGGGCCGGGTGTGGTCGGGGTCGCAGGGGAAAGAGCTGGGACTGGTGGATGAGTTGGGCGGGCTCGATCGCGCGGTGGAGGTGGCGAAGGAACTCGCCAATATTCCCGCGGGCGAGTCGGTGCGGCTGGTGCGCTATCCCGAGGAGCGCAGTTTTTTTCAGCAGTTGCTGCAGCGGGAAAAAGATACGATGAACGAATCGCAGTCACTCGAATCAATGCTGCGGCATATCGTGAGCCAGATGGAGCCGGTGCAGGCCCGCGTCCCGTACGAATTGCATATTCGGTAGCGGGTCCGACAAGTTGCTGTCTGCAGGTGGGTCCAGATATTGCTGAAGGCGAAGCAAGCGGCAGCGCTGCGCTAGTTCATCGCAACTGACGACAAGCAGGACGACGGCAGCTGCAGTAGGGCAAATGTTGAAATACTCGAGGCGCTCTGCGCGTTTCACGGCTGAAACAGGTGAGAAGTTTCGTTATACTGTAGGTCTGAGGCGCGGTACCCAAGTGGTAAGGGAGAGGTCTGCAAAACCTTTATACGTGGGTTCGATTCCCACCCGCGCCTCCAATTTACGGCCTTGGCTTGCCGTCAATTAGCGAATCGATCCCGCCGGAGTATCTTCCGCACCCTTCTCCCCGCTAGCAGTGTCTGCTCAAACTCACGCAAGGAAAGTCTGGTTTGAGAGTCGTTCGTCTAGGCGGGTAATACCGACGCAGATGCATAGCGCGGGGGATTTTGATCAGGATCGAATCGAGTCGCAAGCCAGGCGATATAGATTTGAGTCATTTTCTGGATCTGACTGGAAGCATGCGTATCGCGGATCCGGAGCCAATCGAAAAGCGTCACCTGGCCATGAATTGGAAGTTCGACAGCCGAATCCCATACGTGCTCCGGCAAAGTTCCGATGAACCCGTAGGCGGCGATTCTTAGTCCACGAATGATCCTCATGGCATCTTTGATGTTTTGGTAAAAATATTCCGGACTACCGGGCAATTCAGAAGAAGCCATAGCCAGCGGTGGCAGCCCAAGATGCCCGGCGAACCTCCGACAGTTAACGTATTCGATTACTTCATCGTCCGCAAACCGCCACACCAGATTATGAATACTCTGAGAGCTTGCAGAATCTTTGTACATCCACATCTTCCTGGGGAAGGTGCGTAGCCTGGCTCCCAGTGTTGTCGGCAGAGAGCCGAACGACTCAGAAAGTTGACGCCTTACCAGGGCCTCTGGAGACATGTGCTTTGCCACCTCGCAGGAACTAATCGAACAAATACTTCCACACTTATGATGCCGTCAATTGCCCGGCCCTAACGAAAATGTGACGGAGAACAAAGTAATCGTGCCGAGCGGTAGTTATGAGGGGACGAAATAAACCACAGGTCTTCTATCCATTCTTGCCCATGCGTGCTAGGAATTCCCAACATTCAACACGGATATGGCTACAACCCTTTGCTGCCCGACGATGATCGGACAGCGCTTCGGGATGCTGGCGAGAATTATTCGTTCAGGCTTAGGTTGTGGGGTCGTGCGCGGCCAGAAATTCTTCGTTGGGCGCGACGATCGCAGACGATCAGTAAACCGGTTAGGGCGTTTTTTATCTGTGATGCGTTGCGTGATGGCCGTTTCCGTTACGGTTGAGGCTTGGCGCGGTCACGGTGTTTGCCATCGTAAATAAGCCTGCATCGGCCGGGTTGGGTGCCCGCACCAACGGTTTTTCTTGCGGCATAGCGGGGTGCGCTGCCACTGTATTCTCCAGACGCGCCAGAAAAGTCTTACGCGAGTCGCGTTCGAGCAGTTGCAAAATATTTTGTTTCAGCTGTGCGCACACGGTTCGCGCATCTGCCGCGGCATCAATCATTTTGAAATTGAATTCAGAGCTCAGCCGGTCGAATTCCGTCAGCAGCGCATTCTGATAATTGCAGAAGCTGTCGAACATATCGTGGCCCGGAAACAGATCCATTCCCGATTCCCAGTAGTCGAATCCGCGGCTGAACACCACGCGCGGCAGCAACTGGTCGATGCCGATTCGGAGATAGAACACGGCGTCAGGCTTCAGCGCGACGCTATAGATGCTGCGTATCCATCGAGGGTCCATGCCGCGCACGATGGCACGCGCCATCAGGGAATAAATATAACGGTCGGTCAGCACGATGAAGCCGGCCCGCAGCGCCGGTACGATTTCATTTTCGAGCCGGTCCACAAAATCGGTAGCGTAGAACAGGGCCTGGGTCACGCGGCCAAGATTGTTGCCTTCCTTGGCGCGGCGAATTCCGTCGCCGGCCAGTGGCGAACGCGTCATACCGGTATCCACCACCGCGTGGCCGAGTTCTTCGAGCCACGGCTTCAGCAAGTCAATCTGGGTAGTGCGTCCGGCGCCGTCGGTGCCCTCAATCACGATCAATTTACCCGGCAGGTCGGCGAGCCGCATCCCAGGCAAAAGCTTTCCGTAAGTTTCTCTCATGCTTGCACCCTCAATTCGCTGGCTTTGTCCAAGTGCGATTTCACGATTTGCCGCACCTGCGCTTGCTGGACTTCAATGGGAAGCGTGGCGTCCACCACGGTGAGACCGAATTCCGGAATCATCTTGTCGTACTCCGACAAAATGCGGCCCTGAAAGAGCCGGAAGCTTTCCACCGAGTCTTCCGCCAAATTCAAATCCATCCCGGCTTCATAAAATTTGAAGCCGTCGCGCCCATCGAGGAGGCGATCGATGGCGGTCTCGAGCGGCACGCGAAAATAAAATGCGATCGTGGGCTTCACTGCGAAACCGTACAGTTCGCGCACCCATTCGCGATCCATCCCGCGCGCCACATCGCGCGCGAACGCCGTATAGATGTAACGGTCGCAGAGCACCACCGCGCCGGCCTTGAGTAGCGGCAGAATGCTGCGTTCGGTGCGATCGGCGAAATCGGTGGAATGAATCAACGAGAAGGTCGCCGGAGTGAGCATTTTTTTCTTCTTGCCGTGCTTGGTGGTGTCTTTCACCAGCGGAGAAGAATTCCATTCGCTAAAAACCACTCCATAGCCCTTGGCCACCAACCATTTGTGCAACAAACTGAGTTGTGTGGATTTTCCGGAGCCGTCGATACCCTCTACAACAATGAGTCTGCCTGGGCAGCGATGCTCGCCATAACGACGCGCCCTCGAAACGGCGGGTTGTAGCGGGTTAAGAACCTCGAAAGGGCCGATACGCAGGCCTGAAGCAATATCCATTTTTCTCCCTTACCCCGATCGCCGCAATATATCCCCTAAGTTTGCGGCGGCCGTCTAAAGACGATTTTTGGCCCGGCAGCGTCTTAGCCAGTTCCAAAACGACGCAGTTAAAATCCATCAATTGAGTGAAAGTTGCAGCAGCTATTAGCCGGGAGTGTATCGAATTGAGAACTAGGCATTCTGTAGGTGTGCGGGAAGCTCGCGGCCAAATGTAAGCGCTTCACGGGAGCCGGCTTCTGACTTCCAAAAATGAACCGCGTTTTCGAGGGCTATCATTCGTGTCGTTGGATCGTCGGGGACGGCCCGAGAGCGAAATAATCACCATAATGATTGCGACAGCCGGGGTTGAAATGCTCGCGGCAGTTTGGACAGCGGAGATGGCAGTGCATGTATTGGTGGATGGTGAGTTCCGCGCCGCAAGCACCACAGAGAATTGCTTTCCGGTTCCACTCGTCAGCCGGCCAAACCTCAATCAAATGATCGGCGAGAGCTTCGTGACAATCCTTGCAGGCGTAATAGACACCACAACATTTCATCTTGATGGCGATGATGTCCGTGGGGCCGTGATAGTGCTTGCAGCGGGTCTGCGGGTCAAGATTGACGCCGCGCACGTTTGATAAATTTGAAATCATCCAGGGCCGTGGATAAATGTTACAACATTCGCGCGGTTGAAGCGGCGGGACGAATGGTAGTAGCGGCTACTGCATGAATTCTGTGGCCATGAAGTCCGCGAAGGCGTCGTAGAAATTTCTTAGCCTTCGCCGGCTTTTAGCGATTCCGCCTTTCGGGTTTGCTGGGACGTGCTTTCTCTGCTTTGTGATATTGCTTGCGAATTAATTCCAAGTCTACGGTGGGCTTGGGCATTTCCATGCCCATATCTTCCATGGTCGCAGCGATAATCTGCGAGACAGCCAAGTTCCTGAACCATTTGTGGTTTGCAGGAATAATGTACCAGGGTGAATTCCTCCTGCTGGTCTTCTCGAAAATATCCTCGTAGGCCTCCATGTAGTCGTCCCAGTATTCGCGTTCTTTATAGTCGTTTTCGCTGATCTTCCAATTGCGGGTCGGATCGTCGAGCCGAGCATGAAAGCGGTCGAGTTGCTCCTCGGGGCTGATGTGCAAAAAAATTTTAATGATCTGCGTATCGTTTTGCTTGTGCAATAAACGCTCGAAATCATTGATCAGGTCGTAGCGTTCGGACCAGACTTCCTTGGGAGCGAGGTTATGCACACGGACCGCGAGGACATCTTCGTAATACGAGCGGTTAAAGATGGCGACCGCACCTTGTGCCGGCACATGGGGATGGACTCGCCAAAGGAAGTCGCGGGCGCGATCTTCGGAGGTGGGTTGCTTAAAACTGGTCACGGTGGTGCCTTGAGGATTCATGGCACTCATGACGTGATCTATGGTTCCATCCTTTCCGGCGGCGTCGAGAGCCTGCAACACCACGAGCAACGAGCGCTTTTTCTCCGCGTACAGAACGTGTTGGAGCTTGGCCAGCTTGCTGCAGTGCTTTTCGATCAAGGGTAGCGCCTGTTTTTTTGAGATATGCTTGCCGGTGTAGCCGGCGTCAACTTTGTGTAATTTGACGCGCTCTCCAGGCTTGACCACAAATTTCTTGCGATAGTCCATGATGGTTTTGTTCCCCGGCAATCCCGTTGATTTAAGGGCGAGTCTAAGCACGGCACGCTTCGCGAAGGAGTATAGCCTTCGAATGCGAGCCTGAGCCAGACCCGCGAATTATGTTAGAATTCGCGGCCTGCGTGGTGGATTCCCGCAATTCTCTGGAGGGTTCGTGATGATTCGAGCCGCGAAGCTTCTAGTGGCCCTCGCACTTTTCCTCGCCGTCGCTTGGTGTCCAATGTACGCGCAGAGCGGCGGCGCGACTGATGTTCAGAATTACTTCCAGGGCAAACAGGTACAACTGAAGATTGACATGCCGGGCACGCAGCAGGGAGTGGATCTAAGGTTCGACCGCGGCACGCCGATGGACTGGAAGCAATATTCGTCACGCCTGAAGAAATTCGGCGTGGCGATTCCGAAGGACGAGCGCGCAACCGTAACCACGGTCGTGGTGAAAAAGGACATGATCGAGTTTCAGCTCGATGGCGGCGGTTTCGGAACGTTTGGAGACGACACCAACACGACGGTGGAAGCGAAGCCGGTTGAGAAGAGCAATTACGAGAAACAACTCGAGCGCGACATCGCCAATACGGACGATCCCGACCAGAAACGGGGCTTGCAGCGCTCGCTCGACCGCGAACGCGACCGGCGCGAAAGGCAGGACGCCGCGAACAGGCGAGCCGCGCAAGTTGCCAGCCAGATCAAGGCGCAGCAAGTGGCGCAGGACCGCATGCGCGGCGGGTCGCGATTCAATTTGCGTTGGACCGGCTCGATTCCCGCGGAACAATTGAACCCGGAAGCAGTGATGAAAGTGCTCGCTCCCTATGTGGAGTTTGCCGATTCTCAGGCGGCGGAACCTGCGTCAGCGCCGGCGAGTGCCGCCGGAGTTGTTGCGGCCGCTCCGCCGGACGCAGATTCAGCTGGCGCTGCGACGGCACAGCTCAAACGCGGGATGCAGTTGACTGACGTCACGACCCTGCTCGGTCAGGGACGGCAACTTTCAGAATCCGTTTCGACCGAAGGACTGAAGACGCAGATCTTCGAATATTTGCCGGGAGACCGGCGCGTGGAAGTAACATACGTGGACGGATTGGTGATTCGATTTTCGATCACTTCACGATAACTCGCGGCGCAGCGGGTTGAACGGGCTTGCAAAAAAAGGACGGTCTGAGACTCGCCCTCCAGATCGACTTTTCTCACTTGGTGCGTTTTCGCCGCGCGGTTTGTGCGCGTAGCGTCGAAAAGATTATGGCCGCTGCCCCGGGCCTTTGCCGGTTGCAGCTTTGTTCGCGGTAGCGCAGTTTGCCGTGGGACCATTGGCCAGCGCCGTTGGGGCGGGAGTGCCACACACCGGAGTTTTGCTGACGCTGCGAACCACGATAGTGGCGACCGTTGCGGCGATGGCGGCTCCCACGCCTATGGCAATGCCGCCAGCCGCGCCAATTCCGCCCGCGGCTCCGGCTCCAGCACCTGCGCCGCTTGGCGCGGTAGTGTTCACCGCATCGGTGACGTTAACGGGAGAGGCGGGAGCGGGTTGGGTCGGTGCCGAATTATTGTGAACCGAAGATTCCTGCCCGGCGTGCAGGGTGACGCAATTTCCCGCTAAGTCGCATACCTGGCAAGTGCCTTCGAGACAAATCACGTTCATCTGCGCGGTGACCGGCTCGAATATCACGGCTACTTCGGTGCCGACTACGCCAGCAACTCCTACGGGCGTGCGCACGCGAAAGTGCGAATCGGGCTTGACCAGCGCGGCAGCTTTGGCCCGGACTCGGCCATAGTTTAGATCGAGGTCGGTCTGCTGCGCGGCGGGATCATGTTTGGCAATCATCAAATTGGAATCAGAACCGATGCTGAGAAGCGAGCCGTCATCCAGGTTGACACGCGCGCGCGCCAGATGACCGGTGTTGATCGTGTCTCCCCAGAAGACTTGAGCGTTTACGGCGGCCGGAACTTGCTGCGAACCACGAATCACGTTCACGATCGGCAGGACCGTGGTGATTTTACCTGCGCTTTGGGCTTGCTGGGCCGCCAGATCAAGGGGCATCACCAGGAGAGCGGAGAGCACCATGGCAATCAGCGAAATGGCAGGATGGCGGGTTTTCATTTGTATTAGTCCTTCCTTGAGCTGCTCAACGATGCAAGAAGACTCGGCACTCGCGGGGTACCGGGAAATTATCACAGCTTCCCCCGCGGAGCATAGGGAAATTCTGAAACAGGGCCACGGGCGCGGCGCGGACACACCCCTTACCAGGGCTTCCGGGCGTAGGTCACTCCGTGTTTCCCGGGGGTCTTACTTCGCTTGAGCTTTGGCCTGATCCGCCGACATGGTGGCCATCATCTGGCGCAACGCGTCGAGGCTGCCGGGCGCGGTCTTCTCACGCCAGGCTTCCAGACGCTTGACGTTTTCTTCCAGATTGCGATGAACATTCGGGCTTTTGAACATGGTGCGCATGGCCGGAACGATGGGCTTGACCCGTTCCCAAACCGCCCAGTGTTCACCGGTATTTTCGAAGAAGAATTCTTCGTCGATCAGGCCGCGATTCACCATGCTGGTGACCATGTCCCAATAGCTCAGGACCATGCGCATGGAGGCATTTTCCTTGCTGTTCGGGGGACAGATTTTCATGGCGTCTTCCAGGGATGTAGGCTTGAAGTGAGCGAAATACCATTCGCGGGCTTCACGTAGGCGGGGCTCGCGGCGAAGATCGTAAAGACGAAGCAAAAGATTGGCCTGATCGTGCGTAACTTCTCCCATAAAATTTCCCCCAAAGTTTAGTTTTACGACGAAACCTTACAGACGAAACCTCACAATTGATCCGGCGTGGCTGCGGGCTTGTCGCCTTGCAACGATACCTTGCGCGTATGACTCAGAATAATCTCAGATTCCTCGAATGCAAGTTTGATGCGGCGCCGCAGCTCACGCGCAACATCGTCCTTGCGATTCAAAACGGTGCGAACCTGCATCCGAATGACGGTGCCATCGAGAGTGATGGATTCAATTCCCAGGACGCGCGGGCCATCCACCAGCGCGGGCGACCACGCTGCGTCGTTGCGAAATTCGCCGGCAACTTTGTCGAGCGTAGTCAGGGCGCGACCCACCATTTCATCCGCCGGAACCGTGACATCCACGAATGTCTGAGACCAGTCGCGGCTCAAATTCGACACCTGGCCGATCAGACTGTTGGGAATCGAGACGATCGCTCCAGTCAGGTTTCGCAAAACCGTGCGGCGCAGGGTGATATGTTCGACGCGCCCGGTCTCGCCATTGACCTGCAGGGTATCGCCGATGGAATATTGCTCCTCGAAAACGATAAATACTCCATTGATGAGGTCTTTCAAAAGACTTTGTGCGCCGAAGGCCAAGGCGACGCTGAGCAGGCCGGCCGTGGCCAGCGCAGGCGCGATATCGAAACCTAAGATGCGCATCGCCATCAACACCGCGATGACGATGATTACGGTGGTGCCGACACTGTGAAGCAGGTCGGCCATCGTGCGCGTTTGTTCCTCGCGCATCTGGCTGTGGCGCGCGGAAGTCTTGGCGACCTGAACGAGGCGCGAAGTGACGGCATGAAGCAAGCGCACCAGGAGTACGGCAAGAATTGCAATTACAATAAGCCGCAGCCCGATCCGCCCCGCACTTTCTGACCACTGTGAGAATGATTGAGTCATAAGCTAGACAGCAAAGCCGGAGTATACCACCCAGGCCGTAAGGTGTAGACGGGTGGCGCGGCACAAAGTTTTCTGGCAAAGTTCTGGAAGAGGAAGACTTGGAAATGGAGCCATCAACATGAATAAGCAAAAGCGAGTTTTCTTGGCTGGAGCGGCGTCGTTGGCGGCTGCAACGATTGCCGAGCTGATTCCGAGAAGGGTTTGGGCGCAGGCGTCGCGGACACCCACACTTCCAAGCCCGCCGGACGGTCAGGATCGGTCTCAGTCGCCCTTTCCATCTCCTAACATTGATCCCAGGATCAATCCAAAAGACATCCTGAAACAGAACGATGTGCAGATTCACGACGCGATCGAGAAGCTTTACTTTCTGGCCGCGGACTTAAGGGCGGAAGTCGAAAAAACGAACTCGCAGAATGTGCTGTCGTTGGCCATGGTCCAAAAGTGCGAGCAGATCGAGAAGTTCGCCAAGCAAATCAAAAATCTGGCAAAAGGCTAACAGAGGCGCAGTTCGAACGCTGAACCAAGACCGGGGCCACACGTGCTAAAATAGCCCGCGCGTGCGGCTGTAGCTCAGATGGATAGAGCGGTTGCCTCCGAAGCAACAGGTCCGCGGTTCGAATCCGCGCAGCCGCACCATTTGATCCTCGCTGTGCAATCTGCGTTTCGACTCCTGCCGGGCGCGCCACCTTCCGTTCCCCGTAATCGAGGAACATACTTCCGCGTGAAAGATCGTAGAGCTAGCGCATCATATCCTTCCGCACGATGCTGGTAACAACCAAGAGCGCGAAAAACTGAATTCTCAACGCTGCAAGGAATTGGGGTTGGGGCTCTGCGTGCCGGAAGGACTTTCGTGCCGAAGATATTGGCCCAGGCGCTCGCTGAATTGCTCCGCAGCTTGGTGTCCCATGTGGAGTGGATCGTCGAAAAGCGCGCCGTCGCTGATCCAATGGCTGGCATCCAGGTACTCGACTCCCTTGGGCTCGATGATGTGGCGGACGTGCTCGCGATATTTTTCCCACGCTGGAGTCTCATAGAACCGCTTTACGTGGGCCGGGCGCATGGGCATTTCCACGAAGACAATTCTTGCGCCGGAGTCCTGGCCCTGGCGAATAATTTCAAGAACCGGCGAAATTAAATCTTCGTTTGAGGCTTGGTCGCAGGCGCTTGCGAATTCAGCGTCGCTCTTCGCTTCGAGCAAGGCAAAGTCATCCGCTCGGCCAAACTGGTTGGTGCGTTCCGCGGGCATTCCCTGCTGGCCGATGTCCCGGCGAAGCCTCTCGATTTTGGCCCAGAAGGCGCCGCGATCGACCATCATCGGAAAATGGCGCATGATTTCAAACTCGATGCGGTCGTGCGGCGAGAGGTAATAAAACTGTCGTGCGTATTCGGGCTCCAGATAATAGAGCACGGCGCGATTGCCCACAAAATCTCGAGTGGCCAGGCGAACCGGAGTGCTGAGTTGCAAATCGTAGAAACCATAAATCACAATGCGCGGATGCATTTGATGCTGCAGGGCGAAACGCAGGAACAAGAGCTGCTCGACCGGCAATGAATATCCCAACGCAAAATTCAGCGAACCGCGATTCGGAGAAAGCTGCATGCCGCGATCGAAGGAGGATTCGTTGAAGCCCGCGCCAATCAGAGAATTACCGATGGCCAGAACGGTCGTATCAGGCGCCCGGCGCGCTCGCCCCATCTGCTGGCGCGGGATGGAGTTTCGGGTGGTGTAGGCCACGATGGCGTTCAGCCCCACCATCAAAATCAAAAGAGCAGCCAGGGAATAGTAAAATCCGCGAGCCGAGAAAGTCACGCCAGTCCTTTTTGTGAAATTAGAAATCGATGTAGATAAATTTCGAACTCTGGCCACAGAAAAGAAAAATCAAGAGGCACAGAGCTCCCCACCACAGGCCCCAGAACAACCAATTGGACAGCTCGAAAGGAAAGCCAGGAGGGCGTTCGTCACGTTCGCCGCCTAGGTATTCGAGAACTTGTTTCACCCAGTCCATCAGGGGCAATTCCATCTTCACGTTACCCTTCGCCATGATCGCGTTATCCAAGCAGCAGCCTCCTGAAGAAAAAGATCGCAGTGCGCACGTCCATGCAGAAAAACGCCCAGGCGAGGTTTACCGATACAAAGGTCAACAGCCAGGAGAGCGAGGTGGACCACAGTGGGCGAACGCCGGGGCCGGCGGGGTACAAGCGAATAAAAACACGGTGAATCGCCAGAAGCAGGCCGTGGCAGAGGCCCCAGACGATGAAATTCACCCCCGCACCGTGCCAGATGCCGCTGATCAACATAGTGACGATGATGTTTCCATATACGCGTCCGACGCTGACCCGCGAGCCACCCAACGGTATGTAGATGTAATCGATCAGCCAGTTGGTCAGCGAAATGTGCCAGTGCCTCCAGAATTCAGCGATGTTGGTGCGGGAGTACGGCCAGTCAAAATTCTCCGGAACCTGAATGCCGAAGAGACGCGCCGAACCGATGGCAATGTCGGAGTACGCGGAGAAATCCACGTAGATTTTTATTCCGTAGGCCAAGAGCCACAAAGGCAACACGGCACGGTTGGCGTGGCTAATGTCCGCGTGGTTCAAGTGGTTAGTGTAGGAAGTTAGAAAATCCGCGATGACGAATTTTTTGGCGAGTCCCGCGAGAATGCGGGTGAACCCGCGCTGCCAGTCCAGGGCCCATTCGCGAGACACGCTGCGCAACTTTGGAAGGAAGTCTTCGTAGCGTTTTATAGGGCCGGCAACCATGGTCGGGAAAAACAGGATAAACGCGAGATATTCGCTGACCGAGCCGCTGGCGGTCTTGTTGCGATAGCGGTCCACGGCATAGTGCACAAATTCAAAAGTGAAAAAGGAAATGCCGAGCGGAAGGAAACTGTTTTTCCAGTACAGGGGATTGTGAGCCGGATCCGGCCACCACAAGCCGGTCAGAAAATTCCGATACTTGAAGACGATGAGGAAAATCACGGTTTGGGTGATCCCGGCCCAGCACACCCAGGAGGCCGGCTTGTAGAACCGGCTGACGAAACATTCCCACAAAAAGATGGCCAGACAGACGGCCCCAACCAAACCGCCGAGTTGCGTATACGAAAAATAAGTGAAGAACAGACTACCGCTGAAGAAGATTATCCAAGGACGCACGCGCTGGGTCGAAAGCCGGAAAAGGATCGCGCTTGGAATGAGAAAAAGAAGGTAGTAGTCCCAACTGTTAAAAATCATCTGTGTGAGTCTTTAACGATCGCAAGCGACGTTAACATCAAAAATCATCATTTGCCAAATCGAGACGGGTTCGGGCCGGCACGGCCGCCGGCTTGCTTGCGGAAGAGGAGGAGGACATTCGCGAGCTACAGCAACTCAGGATGGCCCCTACAGCCTTTTACGGATACAGGGCGGTGCTAACGGATGTATAGTGACGGCCTGTTCGTCGGATTCCGTCCCCTTCCTGGGCAAAGAGGCTTCAAGGAGAAATCAATGTCAATTTTGGCGTGGATCGTCTTGGGATTGATCGCGGGTTTTATTGGCAGCAAGATCGTGAACAAGAGCGGCGAAGGCGTCCTGATGGACATCGTTCTGGGCATCGTCGGTGCGATGCTCGGCGGATGGCTCTTTAACCGGTTTGGGCAGGTCGGAGTAACCGGCCTGAACCTGTATAGCCTGCTGGTTGCCGTGGTAGGCGCGGTTGTTTTGCTGGTCGTATATCACATGGTTCGACGGGCGGCTTAGATGTCAGCGGGCGCTTCACCAGTAACGCAGCATTCGACCGCTCCGTCGCGGGAACCGGGTGGAAAAGTGACCAAACCATTCTGCCCGTACTGCGGTTGTGAGGACGTGCACCGTTCACATCGAAGCGGCTTGATGGACTATGTCTTTCAGATCATCCGGCTGCTGCCGTACCGTTGCGAAGATTGTGAGCGGAGATTCCACCGATAAGTCTCGAACGGAAAGAATAAGGGCCGCCGGGCAGTTTACCTGCCTGGCGGCCTTTGAGTTTGCCCGCCATTCCTCTATTTATCGTTCGGTCCGGCCTTTGCAAGCCGGGTGTTCACACGTGCAGTCAATGTCCGGGGTCTTTTCCATCGCTTCACACTGGGTGCTGCAGTACTTTCCCGAAGTCACGATACAGGAACAGATAGGATGTGCGCATTTCTTGCCTTCGTTCGCCATCTTGATCTCCTTTCTCGCCGCTTACGCCTGGTGGTTCAACGGAGCGCTGAGTGTAGGCATGGTCCGTGCCTTATTCCATACCTAATTCCCATTACTTAGGTTCTGTTGCGGCAGGTCAAGAATTACGCGATTGTCATACCATTTCGCGGCGGAAGGCTTTACTCTGTGCGGCCACGCCGGTCTTCGACGGCAAACCAAAAATGCGAAATCACCAACCCTGATGATTCGAGACATACTCTTTGGAAAACCACTGCCGACCTGGGATGAGCGCGCGGAGCATCTGGGTGTCGGGACCGGCATACCGATTTTCGGTTTGGACGCGCTGAGTTCGGCGGCATATGGCCCGGAGGCGGCGTTAACGCTGCTGATTCCGCTGGGAGCAGCGGGAATCGCGCACATCATTCCGATCAGTGCCTGCGTGATTGGACTGCTCATCATTGTTTATTTTTCGTACCGGCAGACGATCGCGGCATACCCAGGTGGTGGCGGCTCGTACACGGTAGCGTCGGAAAATTTAGGGCCGTTCGCCGGCCTGCTGGCTGCTGCGGCGTTGATGATCGACTACATCCTGACGGTGGCGGTGGGGATCTCCGCGGGAGTTGGCGCGTTGGTTTCCGCGGCGCCTTCCCTGCTGCCGCACACGCTCGGTATCTGCCTGCTGATTCTGGTATTCATCACGATTGTTAATTTGCGTGGATTGCGCCAAGCCGGAATCGTGTTCATGGTTCCGACGTACATATTTATTTTCAGTTTGCTCGCGGCAATCGGCGTCGGTGTTTTCAAGGCAATCGCAGCGGGGGGCCACCCTGCTGCGGTGATGCCGCCCCCGGCTGCTCCGCCCGCCATCGCCGGAGTTGGCGCTTGGCTCTTGCTTCAGTCTTTCGCCAGCGGTTGCACGGCGATGACCGGCGTCGAAGCGGTGAGCAACGGGGTTATGGCGTTTCGCGAGCCCGCAACGAAGACGGCGCAGCGGACTTTGACGGTGATCATCGCGCTGCTGATTTTGATGCTTGGCGGCATCGCTTATCTGGTGCATGCCTATAACATTTCAGCGACCGATCCGGGCGCGACTGGATACCAGAGCGTGATCTCGATGATCGTGGCGGCGGTGACGGGCCGCGGTGTCTTCTACTACACAGCCATCGGATCAGTTCTGGTGGTTCTGGCGCTCTCCGCAAACACGGCGTTCGCGGATTTTCCGAGATTGTGCCGAGCCATCTCGCTGAACGGATATCTTCCTGACGGATTCAGTTTGCGCGGACGCCGCCTGGTCTATTCACAAGGTGTGTATGTGCTGGCGATTCTATCCGCAGTGCTGTTGATCGCGTTTCGTGGCGTGACCAACCGGCTGATTCCCCTGTATGCGGTGGGCGCATTTTTGGCCTTCACCCTATCGCAGGCGGGGATGGTGGCGCATTGGCTGCGAGTCAAGGGTCCAAATTACCGGCGATATATGTTTGTGAACGGCTTTGGCGCGCTGGCAACGGGTGCGACCGTACTCGTTGTACTGGTCGCGAAATTTATTGAAGGCGCGTGGGTCACGGCCCTGCTGATCCCTACGCTTCTGATTCTAATGATGTCGGTGAAAAAATACTTCGACCGGGTCGCGAACGAACTGGAATGTACGGAGCCTTTGCATGTTGCCGGTGTCAATCCGCCGATGGTCATCGTACCGGTTCAGAAATGGAGCCGGCTAACGCGCAAGGCCGTGGAGATCGCCTACACGCTTTCGCGCGATATTGAGGCGGTGCATGTCACGGTGGAAGGCGAGAAATCCAACGTGGGCGAGGAATGGGCAGAATTCGTGGGGGAGCCCGTGCGAAAAGCGGGCATGGCGCAACCTAAGATTACGATGCTGGACTCACCGTATCGGCTGGTCATCACTCCGATCGTGAATCACGTACTGGAGGTGCAGCAGGCAAATCCGACCCGAAGAATCGCGGTGATCATACCGGAAATGATCGAGCATCACTGGTGGCACTATTTTCTGGAAAACAACCGCGCGGAACTGCTGAAGGCGCTGTTGCTGTTGAAGGGCAACCAGCGAATCATTCTGGTGAACGTGCCGTGGTATTTGAAGAATTGAGTTGAACCTTAGGATGGTCGCGTCCGGCCAAATTATTTCGCTTCGCGCAGAAACCGCGCCGCTTCTTCCGGCGGGGTGGGATTGATGTAAAAACCGGTTCCCCACTCAAAACCCGCAACTTTGGTCAGCTTCGGCATCATTTCGATGTGCCAGTGATAGTGGTCGTTGATTTCTTCGCCGATCGGCGAAGTGTGGATGACGAAGTTGTAGGATGGGAAAGCGAGCGCGGAGTCCAGCCGCGCGAGAAAGTCGCGCATGATTCGCGAAAGGCTTTTGTAGTACGGCGTAGGCATATTTTCGAACGCCGAACTGTGTTGCCGGGGGAGAATCCAGGTTTCAAATGGGAAGCGCGGCGCGTAGGGCTCCAGCGCGATAAAGTGATCGTTTTCCAGAACCATTCGTGATTTGGTTTCCATTTCCTGGCGAATCATGTCACAGAAAATGCAGCGTTCCTTTTCGTTGTAGTAGCGTTTCGCGTTGTCCACTTCTTCGCGCACGCGTTTCGGAACGATGGGCAGGGCGATCAACTGTGAGTGGGTATGTTCGAGCGTGGCGCCGGCGGGTTCGCCATGGTTCTTGTAGAGCAGGATGTAACGGAAACGGCGATCGTTTTTTAGGTCCAGCATTCGGTCGCGATAGGCCCAGAAGATTTCTTCCACGCCTTTTTCGCTGATGGTCGCGAGCGAAAGATTGTGGTCGGGCGTCTCGATAATCACTTCATGCGCGCCCACGCCGTTCATGCGGTCGAAAAGTCCCTCGCCTTCGCGATCGAGGCCGCCTTCAATCCCGAGAGCCGGAAATTTGTTGGGGACCACGCGAAGCGACCATCCGGGAGTATCCTTGCCACTCCCGTTGCGACCGTAGGCCAGGACTTCCGAAGGCGTCTTCCCTTCACTGCCCGGGCAAAACGGGCAATGCGGCGAGCCTTTTATTTTCACGCTCTCGCGAACGAAGTCCATCGGACGGTTGGCCCGGTCAGTGGAAATGATGACCCAGCGACCGGTGATGGGGTCTTTGCGAAGCTCCGGCAAGACTATTCCTCCCAATGGCGCGACCAGCGGCGCCAAAGAGTATCCTGCAAACCCTTATTCTACTCCCGTGCAATCAATGCGCTGCTTCCTGTGGCACTTCGTATTCCAAACTCACACTATAGTTGGCGCAAGCGCTGTTCGCCGGCGTTGAACGCACCTTTATGCAGACGAACCAGTGGCTTCTGCCCGGTCTGAGTTTCGATGGCCAACACATCGAAACGGCACTCGGCGGATTCGATGTGGCGGGTACGCAGAAATTGCTGGGCCACGCGGGAAATATTACGGCGCTTCTCGAGGTTCACGGCGGATTCGGGCGTGGCCTGGGGAGCCGCGAACTTTTCGGAAGGCTCGATTCTGGTTCGCGTTTTTACTTCCACAAACGCCAGAACCGCGCCGTCGTATCCGACCATATCAATTTCGCCCTTCAAACCCGGCGAGGTGAAATTTCGCGCAACCAGCACGTAGCCGTGACGGCGGAGATACCAGTAGGCGTAGGTTTCGCCGCGAATGCCGGTACGCAAGGCACGCTGCTTAGCAGGGAGGGGGCTGTCGCCGGCAGCATTCCCGGCATCGGCAGCGCTCAAGCCCTTACGCGCGCTGAAATCAACGATCGAAAAAATCAGTCTGGCGAACATGCGTTCCCGCTATTTGATGACTTCCAGGTCCCATTCCACCGTCTTGCCGCGGAAAATAAATGAAAGATAGTACTCCCAGAATTTGCGGTACCAGCGAAAATGATTGACCATGAATTCGATTCCAAGAAAACGCCAGAGACGAAGCATCTGCACATGCACCCGGCGCTCACGAAAATTCGCCGGCGCGTAGTAGTCGTACTCCGCGGGCTTGTCACTGAAAAACCAAAGTGAAAAGCTGGAAAGATGCCAGCGATGCGCCGGACTGCAGTACGAAGCGTGATCCGTATAGTGCGGGGTAATGATGGTGACGTGCGCGCCAGGTTTCGCCACCCGATGAACCTCGGCCAGAACGCGGAAAATATTGTCCACCTCTTCGATGATATGGACCAGGCGAACCTGTTCGAAGCTGCTATCGCGAAACGGCAGGATCTTCTCCCAATCGCAGATTACATCGGCCTGGCCTGCCGCGCTCATATCGAGGCCTAGCGAGCCCGGATATTTCTTCCTGCCGCAACCGATATCGAGGATGCGCGGCAGCGCGCTCACTTAATGACCTCGAATGTAAATTGCATCAGTTTTCCGCGAATCAAAAAGCTCAGATAGTGTTCCCAGAACTGGCGAAACATCTTGCTGTGATTGACCAGGAATTCGAAACCAAAGGCACGCCACAGCCGGAGCAGTGAAACGTAATTCCTTTTTTCGAGCATGCGGACTTTGGTGTACCACATGTCGCGACCGTGCATGCCACCGGGATAAAAGTACAGGAACGAATAGGTGTTCAAATGCCAGCGGTGCGTGGGGTCGCGAAACGAGCTGTAATCGGTATAGTGCGGAGTGGCGATGAAAATCGTGCCGCCCGGTTTGGTGACGCGATGAAATTCTTCCATGGTGGCGATGATATCCGCCACGTGTTCGATGATGTGCTCGGCGCGCAGATGGTCGAAGGAATTGTCGCGAAAAGGAAGCCCGCCTCGATCCAGATGACACAGCACGTCGGCGGCGGTGGACGCGTTCATGTCCAACCCGATGGAGCCAGGATATTTTGTGGGACCACAGCCTACATCTAAAATGCGAGGCAATCGTATCTCCGGCGTGAAATTCTAGCGCGAAACATCGGTTTCGTTCGACTTATTTGGCGCTTTGGCGGGCGCATTTCGGCGATGGTGATCACTTGACTCGAAACGGACCGAAATTCACCGGATGGCCGGCCTGAAACGCAGGCAACAAAAAATAGCGTGACGGCTCGTAATGATTTTCCGCCGTGAAAGGCGCGCAGAAGCGCGATTCGTTGACCAGATCCGTGCGCACAAAAAACGCGTTGGTTCCCACAATGTTGCAGCCCACCAAAGCGTATCCGCGCTTCGTAAGTAGTAATTCAAGAGATTTGAGTGACGCACCGAAATAATCCGTTCCATCCCAGCGATGAGACTCGTTGTATTCGATGATCCAGGGGACGTCCGGGGGAAATTTGGAATTATATTCAGCGACGATCACCCGCGGCGAAATGGAACGAATCGCGTCCAGGACGTAATAGTCGTTTCCATCGAGGTCAATGGAAAGCAGATCGACGTCGCGTCCGGCAGTGAGGCTGGCGATTTTCTGATCTATGGTGGGCGCGGTGATAAAATTTTGCTCGATCTGCAGCCGGCCCTCGGCGATCTGTACAGCGAGATTCTTTCTTGATGCTGCTGCTTTTCGGTCCGAGCCTTCAATCCAGATTCCATTCCAGCCCTGGATCAGGAGGAAAAGCGTATTGTTTTCGAGGCCGTTGCCCACGCCAAGTTCCAAAAATGTGCGCTGCCCTTCACCGATGCGGCGGAAGATTTCGTGGAGGATGCCGTCTTCGTCGGCCTGTGAATAGACGCGGTACCCGGATTTGAGCAGGCGTCGCTCGTCGGCATTGCGCGGAGCATCGAGCAAACCCTGAAGATAAGCGTGCAACTGAGCGATTTCGCCGGCGCGCGCAATTTTTTGGCTGCGCGCGTTGGAGGTCAGGAAATTTTGCAGTTTTGTGCTCATTTCGACTTGTGAAATGTGTTCCGGGAAAACGCAGTATATACCGCGTTCCAGCTAAAAGTCGCCCGGCGTCCCGCAAACAAAAATGCCGTCCGGAGCTGAAACCCGGACGGCATTCTCAATCTCGAAACCGGTTACATGGTGCGTTCGAGTTCCGTCAAGCAGGCACCCATGGTGCGCACCGCGAATTCCGCCTGTTCTTCATCAATCAACAAAGGCGGGCAAAACCTGAGGGTGGTGTCGCCCGAGCCCAAAATCAGCAGGCCTTTGTGAAACGCCATCTGCACCAGGCGATTGCGCAAGTCGGAGGCACGTTCTTTGGTCTTCTGATCGCGCACGATCTCTATGCCGATCATCAAACCTTTGCCGCGCACCTGGCCGACGATCTTGTGTTTCGCAGTCCAATCGGCCATCTGGCGCATCATGAAGTCACCCATCTTCGCGGCGTTGGCCATGTACTTACTTTCGACCAGGCCGAGCGTAGCAAGCGATGCGGCAATGCAGACCGGGTTTCCGCCAAAAGTGGAAGCGTGCGCGCCGGGAGTCCAATTCATGACGCTGGCACGCGCGATGATGGCGCTGAGCGGCATACCCGACGCAATACCCTTCGCGGTGCAAATGATGTCCGGTTCAACGCCCGAATGATCGACAGCCCACCACTTGCCGGTGCGTCCCATGCCGGATTGCACTTCATCGGCTACCAACATGATTCCGTACTTGCGGCAAATGCGCTGCAGGCCTTGCAAGAACTCCGCGGGGGCCGGGAGATAGCCACCTTCACCCTGTATCGGCTCGATGAAAATGCCTGCGACCTCATCCGGGTCTACGCGGCGACGGAAAAGCTCGTTCTCGAGATACGAAAGGCAGTCGGAGGAGGCATGCTCGGGACGAATACCATAGGTCCCGCGATAGGTATCCGGAAAAGGCATGTGGAACACGCCAGATAGCAGCGTGCCAAAACCTTTGCGCTGCACGGCGCGGCTGGCGGTCAAAGAAAGCGCGCCCATGGTGCGCCCATGGAAAGCGCCGTGAAACGCGATCAACTTGTCGCGCTTGGTATGAAACTTCACCAGCTTGATGGCTGCCTCGATGGCTTCGGCGCCGGAGTTACCAAAATAAACGCGCTTGGCCTCGCTGCCGGGCGCGATGGAGGCCAGCTTTTCGGCCAGCTCCACCAGGTTGGAATAGTAAAAATCCGTGCCGGACATATGAATCAGTTCGGCAGCTTGTTTCTGAATCGCGGCGACAACATCCGGATGGCAATGTCCGGTGGCGACGACGGCGATTCCCGCGGCGAAATCCAGAAAGCGATTGCCATCCACGTCGTTCACGGTGGCGCCCTGGCCACTCTTCACTACCAAAGGGTAGTCTCTGGTGTACGACGGTGAAACGACCTGGTGATCTCGCTCGACGAGAGCTTTGGCTTTGGGCCCGGGTAATTCGGTAATCAGGTGCGGCAACTTCGAATCAATCTTTGTGTCCGTCGCTTGCATAACTTCCTCCCAGAATTGAATAGAAACAGATTTTGACCTGAACGCATGGACCGGCTTCCCGCCGGATGCGAGCGACTCAATCAAAATGAGGGAGGTAGTTAGTCTACGCCGTAGAGATTAGGACGTTGGTGAGAAGGTTGGTCGTGCAGCGACATCTCGTGTTTGAGAGAAATTGTCATTTGTATTTCCAACGAACGCTGCCGTCTTTCGAATCCTCAAGAATTATACCAGAATCGGCGAGTTGTTGGCGTATTTCGTCCGATTTTTTGAAGTCACGGCGTTTTTTTGCGGCATTTCGTTGCTCGATCAGGATCTCGATTTGTTCGGCGGGCAGTCTCGGCTGTTGAGGCACGAAGCCGGCCTTCGCCAGTTTTTCTGCATCGTCGTCGGTGAGCACGGCAAGAATCGCGTCGAATTTTTCCATCGCGACGATGATGCGTGGGGCGTCTTGCTGCAGGAACTCGCCGCGGTCCATCGCGGTATTGACCTCGCGAGCCAGGTCGAAAATCGCCGCCAGCGAAAAGGCCGTATTCAAATCGTCGGCGAGACCGGCGTCGAAATTCGTTTCCGCTTGATCCGCAAGTTTTTCAATCCTGGGGCTCGAACCGCTCGCGAATTTTTCGCTTTTCAGCCGGGACACAAAATTCCTGAGACGTTCCACCGAAGCTTCGGCTTGTTTCAGACTGTCACTGGTGAAATTCAGCTGGCGCCGATACGGGACCGAAAGCAATAAATAACGAATGGTGGAAGGTTTTTGTCCCTTGGCAAAAAGATCGCGCAGCGTGAAGAAATTGCCGAGCGACTTAGACATCTTCTCGCCTTCAATTATCAGGTGTTCCGCATGCAGCCACATTTTTGCGAAGGGATGGCCGGTGGCCGCTTCGCTTTGGGCGATTTCATTTTCGTGGTGCGGGAACGCGAGGTCTACTCCGCCGGTGTGAATGTCCAGGGTCTCGCCCAGATATTTCATGGCCATCGCCGAACATTCGACGTGCCAACCAGGTCGGCCAGGCCCAATGCGTGTTTCCCAGAAGTGCTCTCCCGGCTTGGGCGCCTTCCAGAGGGCAAAATCGCGCGCGTCATCTTTCTCGTAGAGGTCATTGTCCACGCGGGCGCCGGCCTTCATGCCGCCCACGTCAATTTTCGAAAGCTTTCCGTATTCCGGAAACTTGGCGATGCGGTAGTAGATCGAACCTTCACTCGGATAGGTGATTCCTTTCTGCTGCAAGCGCTCGATCAGGCTCACCATGTCTTCGATGTGATCCGTGGCGCGAACGATTTCCTCAGGCATCTCCAGATTCAGCGCCCGCATATCATCGAGGAAGGCTTCGACATATTTTTCGGTGTATTCGCGAATGGAAACGCCGGCCAGCGCCGCTTTCTGAATGATCCGGTCATCCACATCGGTCAGGTTCATCACCTGCAGGACGCGCAACCCACGCGAGCGCAGGAAGCGGCGCAAAATATCCTGGAAAACAAAGGTACGGAAATTGCCGATATGCGCGAAATCGTAGACCGTCGGCCCGCAGGTATAGATGCGGACCTCGCCTGGGTGCACGGGGGCGAGGGCTTCCAGACGATTGGTCAGCGTATTGTGAAAGCGTATGTCAGTCATCTCGGCAACGATCAAGAATGAAAGTCAAAGGAGTTAATTCTAGCCGAGCCTTCACTTTGCGGCAAATCTAGCCAGTGCGGCCCAATGATGAAACGTCAACCCAAGCGCTTGAGCAATGGAGAATAATCGTGGCTGGCGCGAAACCGGGACAAATCGCATTTCGGTTTGCCGTGAGCGGTTCCTAGTACTCTCATCTGGGAAGTACCATTTTCAGTAGAATGTGTTGAGTTAGTCTATGCGCAGCGCTGGGGGCCGACTGCCGGGATTCGGCAATGCGGCGCAATTGGGGATAAGGCGATGAAACTTTTCATGATGGCGGGAGCTCTCCTTTTTGTTGGCGTTGGTTCGGTGAGTGCGCAGGGATATGTTGGAGGCTCAAGCGTGGGCGCAGGATCGGGTTTAAACGGAGTTGGCACCCTAAACGGCAGCGGCACCGTCAACAGTGTCGGTTCAACGTCAGGGCGAGTATCGGAGCCACGGCACACGGACAACGTCCAGGCGAGGAATCCCGGAGAATTTGTTCCTTCCACGTTCGAGAATTACCCAGCCGCGCTGAGTATGGGTGAAGAGGCCCGGCGCGTTCGACCGCTCACGGTTGTAGAAGCGGCGCGACTTGCTCAACAGACGAAGGCCGCAGCCGCCATAAAGCCGGCCATCGTTCTGGAGAAGGACGCCGAAGGGAAGTTGGTGGTGTTAGGAACGACACCGGTCCAGGCAAAGCAATAAGGCGCCCCGGTTCGGAGTACTTAGACGAATCAAATCAGGGCAGCAGTTCGACGTGGCGAACGACGACAGTGCGATCGCCGTCACCGTACGGCGTCGCGGTGAGAGGACGCGATTTGAGCAAGAACATGCCCTCGAGCGGCAGCGCAAAAGACGTGTCCACGGCGTAAACCTGAACCGACTTTCCCGCCGGCAGCCGAAATGTCAGCTCGATTCCCTTCGCTGGCATGGTCTCGCAAAGATATACATACCACCCGTTTGAGTAGCGCCTCATCCCGTCGGACTGCGGCGGCAGAATTTGCTCGGCCATCTGAACCGATTCGACGGCTGAGTCTGGGGGGAACAAAACGAACGCACGCGATGCGCCGCGCTCCGAGCGCAACAGCGCCCTGTACTGCCGCCCCGCTGGTGCCTCCGACGATTCCAAGACAGTAAACGTGGGAGGTGGCAAATCCAGGTGGGGTGCATTAGCGACAAACGAAGCCCCGGAAATCCAGGGAAATGGCCCGCCGGTCTGACGGGCAAGAGTCGTAGCCAATCGAATTGGCTCAGGCAAGCGGCCAGACCCAGGATAGACGACCCACTGCGATTTGCCGGAGTCGCTATCCTGAACGTACTCGAAATTCACATGCTCGGGGGATTTCGCGGAGAACGCCGGCACCACAACCGCCAGGAAGGCTGCCCCCAAGATAAGCGCAATGGCCAGCCCCGGTAACGCGATTTGCGGCAATCCGCGGGACCTTCGCGAGCTCGCAAAAATCGGCGCCATCGGCGTCAGCAGAGCTGCCACAATCACGGATACCACCGGCAGTATCGAATTGCCAAATCCCGGATAGAGCAGCAGGGCTGCACCAAAGCCAGACACCGTAACGGCAATCAGCGGCAGAATCGAAGCGAAGCCAATTCCCCTTGGCGACACGGCGGATCGAAAAACGACCGGAACCGCTGCCAGAGCCGCAATGACTGTCGCGACCTGCAGGAGATAACTTACCGCGGGCGCGTGCGCGGCCGAGAAAATTCCCAAAATCGCCCAGCCGGTCCAGAGACCCGCCCACAATCCAGTGGCTCCGGCACGCGGCGTAAATCTGACCGCGAAAAAGCAGACCATGGCGGCCGCCACAAACCAGAAAACAAATTGCAGCGGCAGCGAATGAGCGACCCAATCCACCGGCTGGGAGCCCAACTTGCGCAGGACGAATTGCAAAATCCAAGCAACGATGGCGGTCGCGACCAGGGTCGCCAGCCAGGAACCGAATCCCCAGAGTAATTGCCGCCAATTCAAATTCCGTTTGTAGATCAGCCAAGCGATTTCAAGAAGCAGCAGGAACGCCGAGCCCAAGGCGAGCTTCAAACTCAAACGCACCGGCCAGGCGATGGTCCAGCGTTCGAAAATATCAAAATAGGCGGCGGTGCTTTTCGGCGGATCGGCAAGTTCGGCTGCGGCGAACGCCCGGATCGACGAAAGCGCGTTGTCGCCGTGATGTTGAATCGTCGAAGTGTTCGCGTTTTTAAAATCGTCGCCAGGCGTGTGGTATTGAGCGGCATCGCCGATGGCCGCAAAATTCAGCCCCTGATACCCTGCCGCTTTAAAAATAGTGAAATCGGTATCCGAAGGGAGATGTTTGTAGGCGAAATAGAAAATGGAATTGGTGGCGGGTCGCGAAGCGTGTTGAGCGTAAAGCCGCGTGGCCCACTCATTGGCATCGCCGGTCTCGTACATCAAGCTGGAACCCGACGTGCCGCGATCGTCCACATTGACCACCGCGCGTACGTCTTTTGCCCAGGGATGATGTTCGACAAAAACCCGCGCGCCGAGCAGCCCGGCTTCCTCGCCATCATCTATCAGGAAAATGATGGAATTTCTTGGGGTGGGAAGAAATTTCAACGCGCGCGCAACTTCAAGGACAGTCGCTGCCCCGACGCCATCATCGAATGCCCCGGGGCCGGCCGGCACGGAATCGTAGTGTGCCGCCAATAAAATCGCCGAGCTTGACGTGCTGCCTTCGAGGCGCGCCAGGACATTTTTTACCGTGGCACACTCGCCATACTCGTCGCAGGCAAAGCCGGTTTGAATTTGGGGTTCGTAGCCGATCTGAGTGAACTGATCCACGACCTGCCCACGAACGAATTCGTTATGAGCGCTGCCGGTGGGGTGCGGTACACCATCGCCGACTAATCGCTGCAAAATCGCTCTGGCACGCTCCGCTGAAAATTCTGGTGGCGGAGCGGATGCAGGTTTCGGAAGAGGAGGACGAAGTCCTTCGTAAGAGAGCAGCAAAATTATGACGAGAAGCAGAAATGCGAACGCAGCGATACCGGAACTTTCGCTTATTTCGGGCTTATCGTTCGGCAATCCGCACTCCCTCGATGCGCATCCTAGGCTGTGGGCTGGTGCAAGTCAATGCTGAACGGGCATTTACCTTAAGCGAAGGATCGAAGTTGCCGCTTTGTTCGTCTGGCACGAATGGAACGAGACGAATTCTGAACGGCGCTCTAGTTCCGGAAACATCGTACAGCGGGATGGATGCTGGTTCCTGCTTGCCCCTACAGGGTGTAGAAAAGCGCAAAGTCCCCTTTACACGACTGGAATGCCATGCTACTTTGCTTCTGCATAACCGCCGTCCTAACGCGCCAGACGGAAGGGCTATTGAAGATCTTTGTCCCTCCAGAGTTTTTGTCTCGAAATACCTCCGACGAAAGATCGATAAATTGAGCTTTCTTCAGCCGAATAGGCAAAGAAAGCGAAGTGTGCGAGGAACCTGGTGCTAAAACTGCGTAAGGTCGAGTTGCTGGGCTTCAAGTCGTTCTGCGAAAAGACTCCCATCACGTTCAGCGGGACCGGCATCACCTGCATCGTGGGGCCGAATGGCTGCGGGAAGTCCAACGTGGTGGACGCCATTTCCTGGGTGCTGGGCGAGCAGAGCCACAAGATGCTGCGCGCGGAGCGCATGTCGGACTGCATCTTTAACGGGACGGCCAAGCGACCCCCGATGGGCCTGTCTGAGGTGACGCTCACCCTGGTTGATCCCGACTTGGTGGACGCAGTCGCCAAGGTGATGGACGCGCCCGAAACGGTGTCCGAATTCCCGGAAGGCGCCGGTCCTATGATCGTGGCCGATCCTCCTGCACCGCAAACCGAAATTGTGGATGGATTCGTCGAGATGGCCGACGGCTCGACGAACACGCCTGAATCAACAATCGCGCTGGATGAAACCGTCGCGGCCACGGAAGAAAAAGGTAGAAGATTTAAGAAGCGCGGCGCGGACAAGCCTGCGATGGCCCTGAAGCCCGGCGAAATCGTGGTTGGCCGGCGGCTTTATCGCTCGGGCCAAAGCGAGTATGTGATCAATGGCCGCGTGGCGCGGCTGCGGGACGTGCAGGAACTTTTCATGGGCATGGGTCTAGGGCCCGACAGCTACGCCATCATTGAACAGGGACGCATCGGGCAAATTCTGAACTCGAAGCCGATGGACCGCCGGGCGATCATCGAAGAGGCTGCGGGCATAACGATGTACAAAACGAAGCGGCGGCTGGCGGAAGCGAAGCTGGAGGCTTCGAAAATCAATCTTTCGCGGGTTCACGACATTCTGGTTGAAGTGGAAAAACAACTGGCTTCGTTGAAACGGCAGGCATCGAAAGCTCGGCGGTACGCCGAACTGCGCGAACAAATGCGCGAGCTATTGCGCAGCATGCTGGCCAGCAAAGCTGAACATCTGGACATCGAAGCCGCGCGCATCGAAACACTGCTGCGCGAGATGGACTTGGCGGAAGGACGCGAAGCAGCTTCGGTACACGAACTCGAAGCTGAGCAGGAGCGACTCAGCGCACGCAGTTACGAACTCGATACCGAATTGCGCCAAACCCAGAACCTCCTGGGGCAGACCGCGCTGGACCTCGATCGCGCCGAAAATCGGATTACGTTCAACCGCGAGCAGGCGGCGCAAATTCAGGCCCGTTCCACGCGTCTCGCCGTGGAAATTGAAGTCGCCGAACGCCAGCTCAACGAATTGTCGGCGCGCATGGCCGCGCATCGCGAAGCGGTCTCGGCTTTGCGGGAGCAGACCGCGTCGCTCGAAGCGGGATTGCGCGAAACGACGGAAGACGCCACGAGCAGCGTGACCGCACAGCAAAACCTGGAAAATCGCATCGCGCAATTGCGGCAAATCTCCGACCGGCTGGTGGAGGAATCGGCGCGCCAGCAGGCCGAATCGCAACAGGCGGATGAAGCCGCAGCCCGGCACACGGCTGCCGAAGAACAGCGCGCGGCTGCCCTGCGATCGATTGAAACGGAAGTTTCGGCGCTGTCCGAGCGTCTCAGCGCGGCAGAAACAACATTTACCCAAGCCGAGGGTGCGGCGCAACAATTTGGCACCGAGGTACGCGCAGCGCAGGAACGGCTGATCGAATTGCGGCGCGGCGAGCACGAGACCGGCGAGAAACTCGAGCGGCTGCGCGAAAATCTTTCCGCCGAACGCGCGCGCCATACCTCCATCGAACAAATTCTCAGCGAACGTGCTTACACTGCGGATGCGGTGCAAAAACTATTCAACGTTACGAGCGAAGCGGCGTCCGGCTCGTCTTCATCTGGATTTCATGCCGTTGGGTTGCTCGCGGATTACGCGGAAGTGCAGGAGAAGTACGAGGGTGCCATCGAGCAGTTCCTGCGCGACGAGTTGGAATACGTTGTGGTCGAATCTTTTGACCATGCGCGCATGGGCATTTCGTTGCTGCGTGACGAAATGGGCGGTCGTGCAACTTTCTTTGTTGATTCTTTGAATAAATTGAATTTACCGGCGCCTGAAGCGGAAGGCTCTTTGCCCGTTCCAGCCGGAGTGCTGGGGAGGCTGGACCGGTTGGTGGATTTTCGCGAGCCGCTGGGTCCCGCAGCCAAGCATTTCCTGACTAAATTGCGAACGGCATATGTCGTGGAATCCGCGACGGTTGCCGAACAGATGGCCAGCGAAAATCCGCATAGTTATTTTCTGACTCCGGAAGGGACTTGCTATCACGGTCGCATGGTTTCGGGCGGCCGCGCGGGAGACGCCGGGCCGCTAGCTCTGAAGCGTGAGCTGCGCCAACACGAAGCGGAAGCCGCGCGGCTGGAAGTGTCGGCGAACGAAATGCAGGCCGAGATGACCTATATCGAGGGTGAAATTGCAGCCGGCGAGCAGCATGTCACCATGGCCATCGCACAACAGATGGAAGCGGAAAAGGCCCTGGTCGCCGCGACGCACCAGCGCGACCAGATGCGCAGCGAACTGCGTCGCGTCGAAGCGCAATTCTCCACCGAGCGCGAAGAAATCTCCCGTCTGCATGCGCAGGCGGAATCCGCGCGAGAGCGGGCTGAAAAAGCGCGGCAGGATCATTGCGAAGCCCTGCGCTCGCGCGAAGCTGCGGAAACGGAAAGCACCGAGGCGATCGCTACCCTCTCGAAGCTGCGTAATGACTTTCAGGCGATGCAGGAAAACGTGGTGGCGCGGCGCGAAGAACTGGCCACGATGTCTGAACGGCTGACCAGCGCGGAATCCGCCGAGCGGCATCTGATCGAAGAGATTTCACTCGCTTCTGAACGAACCGTTGCTCTGAAGGAACAGCACAGCGCGATGGCCCGGGAACTGACCGACCTCGAGGCCTCCTGTCAGCAACTGACTTTGCAGGCGGAAGAACTGCGCACGGAAAAAACACGCCTTGAGGCGAACAAAGCCGCGCTCGATGCCGAGTGGGAAATTGCGCGCGCCCGCACCTCGCAACTTGATGAGGAATTGCGCGGCAAGCGCACGTCACTCGAAGAACTGCGCGCAGAGCGGAATCAGCGCCAGATCGAAAAAGCGCGCAATGATGCGGATCGTGATTACCTGCGCCAGACTTGCGTGGCCGAATTGAACGCGCAGCCCGAGGAATTGATCGCGCTGCAAAGCCAGTTGCTGGTCGGCGAAGAATTGATCGCAGCGGAAACCAGCTACAATGAAATGAAGGCGCGGGTGGACGCCATGGGCCCGGTCAACATGATGGCTCTGGAGGAATTCAAGGAATGTGAAGAGCGCGACACATTCCTGCGCCGCGAACGCGATGACCTGGTCACTTCGATCCAGAATACGCAACTCACCATCAACGAACTTGACGCGGTTTCCAAGCGGAAATTCGAGGAAGCGTTTAATTTCATCAACACGCATTTCACGATCGCATTCCAGTCGTTGTTCGGAGGGGGTCACGGTGAAATGCGATTGGGCGAGCCCGATAGTTCCGGCGAAACCGGCATTGACATCGTGGCCCAGCCACCAGGAAAGCGCCTGCAGAATATCCTGCTGCTCTCCGGCGGCGAAAAAGCGCTGACCGCGCTCGCTTTGCTGATCGCCGTGTTCAAATATTCGCCCAGTCCGTTCTGCATCCTGGACGAAGTGGACGCGCCTCTGGACGAAGCAAACGTCGGCCGATTCAACCGCATGCTCGCGGATATGTGCGCGCAAACGCAATTCATCGTGGTGACCCACAACCGCAAGACCATGGAGATGGGTTCGGTCCTGTACGGCGTAACCATGCAGGAGCCAGGCGTGTCCAAGCTGGTCTCGGTAAAATGGGAAGAGGCGCCCGCACTAGCCGCGCCGAAGGCCGCGAGCAACGCCGCATAAGTAAGGGGCGTAAAGAAATCGAAACCGTTTGCCCGGCGCCCGTCAATTCTCACTGCCATCGGCATCATCTATTTCCTCTTAACGGTTGACAACGCAAGCCGCGGCGCTAGAATACCGTCTCTCTTCATCCATTGAATCATTCGAGGAAAAACTTCGTGGCTTCTCCACAAATGACCGCAATTTCCCAAACCGATTTTCCAGGACTTAAACTTCGAGGGCGCGGCAAGGTTCGCGATATCTACGAAGTCGGGGACAAGCTGCTGATCGTGGCAACCGACCGTCTTTCGGCCTTCGACGTCGTGCTGCCTACGCCAATTCCGGACAAAGGGAAAGTGTTGACCCAGATTTCGCTGTTCTGGTTTGAAACATTGGCGAATGTACTTCCAAATCACGTGCTCTCCGCGAAGGATTTCACTGGGGAGCTCGCTCCCTACGCGGCGGCCTTGCAGGGTCGCGCCATGGTTGTCCGGAAGACGGAACCCTTGCCCGTGGAGTGCGTGGTGCGCGGCTACATTTCCGGCTCGGGCTGGAAGGATTATCAGAAGACCGGAGCGATCTGCGGAATTTCGCTGCCCCCGGGACTGCGTGAATCAGACAAACTGCCAGAGCCGATCTTTACACCTTCCACGAAAGCTACGACCGGCCACGACGAGAATATTTCGTTCGAGGAAACCGTCGCGCAGATTGGACGGCCACTCGCGGAAAAAATCCGCGACACAAGCCTGGAAATTTATCAGCAGGCTTCGGAGCGCGCGGCAAAACACGGGATTATCATCGCCGACACGAAATTTGAGTTTGGCCTGATCGGCGACGAACTGATCTGGATTGATGAAGCTCTGACGCCGGACTCGTCGCGCTTTTGGCCCGCGGATCAATACACGCCTGGTAAGGCCCAGCCTTCTTTTGACAAGCAGTATGTGCGCGACTACCTCGAGCGTATCGGCTGGAACAAGCAGGCTCCCGGCCCGGAACTGCCTGCTGACGTGGTGAATGCCACACAGGCAAAATACCGGGAAGCTTATGCGAAAGTCACGGGCAAGCCACTCGACTAAGGCTCTGATTTAGGCATCTGGTGTGTGGCATTCGAGTTCGAGGCCAGGTCAAACCGGCCAGAAATTAGGGTTCAAGGCGGCACGCTCAGACAGCCGCATCCTTGTGCAGTAGAATTGCGACGGTCGTCGCCGGCCATTTCTCCTGAAAATCTGGCGGAGCGCGGAACGTGAAAGATCAATTGGAATCGCTGGTTGGATTCATGGTCGAGCGTGGAATTCTGCTCGAAGAGGCAGTGGTCGAATTCGAAAAGAAGTTTATCCGCCGGGTTCTCGAAAAACTGAATGGCAATCAGTCACGCGCCGCTAAGGTTCTTGGAATGCACCGCAACACGCTAAGCCGCAAAATTGGGGAATATAAGCTGGACCACGTCGGGCGCAAGCACCGTTAAAACTAAAACTCGGCACAAATTCCCTTTCGCATCAATTTCCTTGGCCAAAATAAGAATGGCCGGTCCCTCATCGGAAACCGGCCATTCCTTTGCAACTGTTCAGCTGCGTTACTGCTTCGCGGGAACCTTCTTGTGCGGCTTACCAGCGTCCGCCTTTTCCGGGATGATGGTGGGATCCACTTTCACCTGGTCCCAATGGAGCAGGAATGGTGTGGGATCGTAACTGATGATGGCGCCCGAGAAGCGCAAGCCGTCATCTTTCGCCAGGCGAGTAACGTCGGGCTGTGCGGTATTCTGGGCGGCGCCGGCGGCTCCTGCCGGCGGGGTTGTGATCCAGACTTTCACGTCCATATTAGGAGTCGTCGCAGCTTGCAGAGCTGCATCATCGGCACCCGTCGCGACCAGGAAGTCCACAAAACCATCGCCCGGCTTAATCTCGATAATCTTGCCGACGACCCCCGGAAATTGCGCGCCGCAAATCGCCAGCCAGGTCTGCTTGGCCTTATCACCACCGGCACTCAAATCGTTGATCACGGTAAGAATGGTGCTGGCCTGCGCGATTTTCTGCAGGTCCGCAGCGGCCGGAATCGTGTAGGTTGCCGGACGATCACCGGAAGTGCCCGCAAGGGTCAACAATTCATTCAACTGTTCATCCACCGAGGTGTCGCAGCCGGGTTGTTCGTAGTTGTAAATCGCCTTCCGCAGATAATCTCTAATCTTGTCCGCATCCGGAACTTTCAGGTTGATGGCTCGCGCCAACGACCAGAAACCGTCGATGGTTTGCGGCGGGGTCATTCCAAGATACGCCAGGCCCAAGCGGTAGTACGACACCGCATCGGAGGGATTCACGGCCAGTGCCGCTTTGAACGAATCCGCTGCCGCGGCGTTGTCCTTCAACTGCATGTCGGCAAATCCGGCGGCGGAATCGAAGAAAGCGATAGCGGGTTTTTTCTGCGCCGCGAAATCCGCGTCCGACGCAGTTGAATTGGCAGGCTTGGGATAATCGGCCAGGAGCTTTGCGCCTTGCACTGCGGCGTCGCGTTCTTTGGTTAGCTGATCGTGGGCGTCAGGGGCTTTTGCGTTGAATGAAACAGAAAAAGCCTGCACGCGTGCTTGTAAGGCCTGTAACCGAACGCCAGCATCAACCTTGTCGCCCATGGCGTTAATTTTGTCCGCGGTTTCGATTACCTTGGGGTAGTCCTTCAACTCGTTGTAGGTGGACATGTAGAGCTGAACGACGTAGGGCATCAGCGTGGAGTTTGGAAACTTGCTCACGAAATCGTCGAGAAGCTTCACGCGATTCTGCGCGTTGGTCTCCGCCCGCGCCGCCTGAAACGCGTTATATTCCGGAATGGTATAAGTAGTCTTTCCTGCATCCTGCTGCTGGGCATATGCGGCGACTGGTCTGGCGGGCGCGCAAGATAATGCCAGTGCGATACTCAAAATTGCCTTTAGATTCAAACCAATTCGCCTCATCTTCTTACGAGCCTCCTGGGCCAGTTTTACTTCGTGACGGTCGCGCGTAGTGCCGCGACCCCTGCAGGGAGTAAAGAAAAATATACGGGATTATAGGGAAAGCAAACCACCCACGCAAGGTGAATCCAACTCCGCAATTGATTTTAGGCTAGTTGCGTGCGAATCGCTACATCCGCTTGAAATGGTATGATGACGATTCGCGGCAAATTGCTGCCTTGCCCACTCGTTGTCCCGGCGCACAGGAGACTCCTTATGCCATCCCCGAAACCGCTCGAAGGTAAAGTCGCCCTCATTACCGGAGCCAGCCGCGGAATTGGGCTCGCGATCGCCCGTCGGCTCGGTGAAATGGGGGCGAAACTAAGTATTTGCGCCCGGGATCCCCAGAAACTGGAAAACGCAACGAACCAACTGCGCGCCGTCGCCCCCACAGTGTTTGCCGCCCCGGTGGACGTCACCATGACCGACCAGATCGCCACCTTCGTGCAATACACTCGCAAAAACCTGGGCCCGATTGACATCCTGGTGAACAACGCGGGCATCGGGTGGTTCGGCCCAGCGCATGAAGCAACCGAACAAATATGGGACTCTGTATTGGACACCAATCTGAAATCGGTGTTCCTGATGAGCAAAGCGGTCGCGCCCGGCATGATCGAGCGCAAGACCGGACACATCGTCAACATATCGTCTTTGGCGGGAAAGAACGCTTTTAAGAACGGCGGGATCTATTGCGCTTCGAAGTGGGGCCTGCTCGGCCTCACCGAATGCATGGCCGAGGACTTGCGGCAATATGGCATTCGGGTCAGCGCGGTATGCCCGGGAAGCGTCGCCACCGAATTCAGCCCCCACACTGGAAAGGACCCCGCTAAAATGCTGCAATCCGAAGACATAGCCCACGCCGTCGAGATGATCGTCACGCAATCGCCGCAAAGCTTTATTAGTGAGATACTTATAAGGCCGACCGCCAAGCCATAGGTTTCCCCGCCCGCTCCTGAATCTTTTCTGTGCATGGCCCATCCAATCGTTTGAGTTTGAATGATTCAATCTGAAATGATATGCCGACCCACTTTAAAGGCTGCAAGGAAGCGGAACGAGCGCTCAGCGCCTACATCAACCTGATTCGCGCCAGCGATTCGATCACTTCCAAGGCTTCCGCACAGCTAGAAGAGTCTGGCCTGACGGTGGGCCAGTTCGCCGTGCTGGAAGCTCTGCACCACCTGGGGCCGATGTGCCAGCACACGTTGGCGAAAAAACTCCTTCGCAGCGGCGGGAACATCACACTGGTGGTGGACAACCTGGAGAAGCGCGGGTGGGTACGTCGCGAGCGGCAGAAGGATGACCGGCGCATGGTTCAAATTCACATGACTCCAAAAGGCGCCCGGCTAATCGCCAAGGTGTTTCCGGAACACGCCGCAGCTATCACGAAAATAATGAGCGAGCTAACCGAAAACGAGCAGGAGGAACTGCGCCGCATCGCCGGAAAACTGGGACATGGCGCGGAAGCATTCTGCCTCGAACATTTCAAAAGGGAGAAACACAATGATTCAGATCAGACCAAGTGAAGAGCGCGGCCGCAACAAGCTCGAATGGCTCGACACGCATTTCACATTTTCGTTCGATCAGTATTTTGATCCGGAGCACATCCAATTTCGCTCGCTGCGCGTTTTGAACGAAGACGTCGTCGCGCCGGGAAAAGGCTTCGGCATGCATCCGCACAAGGACATGGAAATCCTTACCTGGATTCTGGATGGCGCGATCGAACATCGCGACAGCATGGGCAGCGGCGCAGTGCTCCGGCCTGGTGAATTGCAACACATGACGGCTGGCTCGGGCGTGATGCACAGCGAATTCAACCCCTCGCCGAAAGATTCAACACACCTGCTGCAGATTTGGATCGTGCCGGAAAAGAAAAACCTGAAGCCGGAATACGAACAATTGGCGTTCCCGGACAAGGACCTGCGCGGAAAGTTCCATCACGTCGCGGGACCGAAGGCCCCGGTGACGATTCATCAGGATGCGGATTTGTTCATCGCGCGTCTCGACAAGAACGACGAAACCAAGCACGAAATCAAAACCGGGCGGCACGCATGGGTACAAGTTGCACGCGGCAATGTTCGTTTGAATGATGTGGAGCTCAAGCAGGGTGACGGCGCGGCCATTTCCAAGGAAGCAGAAGTCCGAGTAGTCGCTCAGGAGCCTTCAGAAGTTTTGTTGTTCGATCTGGCATAAGGGCCAAGCACGCAAATCCAAAACAGAGGTGAAGTGATGTCGAACACGTCCGAAAGTATTGTTCCGTTAGCGGGCAGGCTTTTGATCAGCACGATTTTTATCTTCAGCGGATTGAGCAAAATCGGCGCTCACGCCGCCATGGCGGGATTCGCGGCAGCCAAAGGACTTCCTGCCGCGGACCTCGCCATTTGGTTGGCGGCGGCCGTGGAAATTCTTGGCGGGCTCTCGATACTGTTGGGATTCCAGACGCGCATCGGAGCGTGGGTGCTTTTCTTCTACCTGATTCCCGTTTCCATTGCGTTCCATAATTTCTGGGCGCTGCAAGGGATGGAAAAGATGGACAATCAGGTGCATTTTTTCAAGAACATCGCGATTATGGGCGGATTACTTTTCGTTGCGACGTTTGGTGCCGGCGCGTATTCGATTGATGCCGCGCGACTGAAGAAAGCCTAATCAAAATAGTTGTGCTGAGGGCGCCGGAAATGCAGCCCCGGCGTCCTCGCTTGCACTACGCCGACAATCTCCAACAGATGCGGTGAGTTGGCATAAAACCGATTCAATTTTAATTCTGCAATCATTCAGGAGGAACGAACGATGAGCAAACTATTGAAACCAGCACACACCAGCGTCCCGGTGCACGATTTGATCCGCCACCGATGGAGTCCGCGTGTTTTCGAGAGTCGCGCCGTCGAAGCAGATAAACTTCGCAGCCTGTTTGAGGCGGCGCGCTGGGCCGCATCGTCCTACAACGCGCAGCCGTGGTCCTTTATCGTGGGAACCAAGGATGACCCCACGAATTACCAGAGGGTGCTCGACTGCTTCGTCGAATTTAACCAAGGCTGGGCCAAGTCCGCCCCGGTTCTGGCGCTGAGCGTCGCGCAGATGAAATTCGGCCACAACGATCAGCCCAACAGTCACGCGTTTCACGACGTCGGCCAGGCTGCCGCAACATTGCAGCTTCAAGCCGAAGAATTGGGGCTTTCCGTACACCAGATGGCCGGAATTCTTCCAGACAAGGCGCGGGAGATTTTCAAGATACCCGAGGGGTACAACGTGGTCGCGGGTTTCGCAATCGGCTATCCGGGCGATCCGGCACACTTGCCGGAGCAGCTTCGCGCGACGGAAGTAGCCCCGCGGGAGCGCAAGGCACTGAATTCATTCGTGTTCACCGGCGAATGGGGAAAGACCTCGCCGTTCGTGGCCAAGGATCCTAAATAAATTCGATCAGCGCTTGCGTAACGACGCGAAGGAAAAAACTGCGTCGTTACGCACGGCTGACTACTTAATTTAGATCTTCGGCAGGACGATTCCCTGCTGCGATTGATATTTGCCCTTTTTATCTTTGTACGAGGTTTCGCACTGCTCGTCCGATTCGAAGAAAATTACCTGGCAGAGCCCCTCATTCGCGTAAATCTTTGCGGGCAGCGGCGTGGTGTTGCTAATTTCGAGCGTGACGAAGCCTTCCCACTCCGGCTCGAAGGGCGTGACATTCACGATAATCCCGCAGCGCGCATACGTCGATTTCCCCACGCAGATGGTCAGGCAATTTCGCGGGATCCGGAAATATTCCACCGAGCGCGCCAGCGCGAACGAATTCGGGGGCACGATACAAACCGCGCCCTTAAATTCCACGAACGACTTGGGATCGAAGTGTTTTGGATCCACGATGGATGAATTCACATTGGTGAAGATTTTGAATTCGTCCGCCACGCGCATGTCGTAGCCGTAGGACGAGACACCATAACTGATCACACCGTCGCGTACCTGATGGTCTTCAAACGGCTCGATCATGCCGTGTTCCTTGGCCATTTTGCGAATCCACTTATCAGACTTCACCGACATCGAATCCTCCGGGGTTGCCTCTATTGCGGCGGTCATGGGAAGCCACATCGCCGCTCACGGCGGTCCTGTCCCATTTAAGAATTTGGCAGTTTATTACACGGGCGGGTGCTTGACAACCTGCAAACCCCTGTCTAGCATAGGTTTCCGGCCGGTGGGAGGCACTTTGTGATCAAGCTCGACATCGTAAACGCAATCGTATCGAAAACGAATATTACCCGTACGAAGGCCGAGCAGGCCGTCGAGACGGTGTTTGAAGCCATGAAAAACGCCTTGGGTCGCGGTGAGCGCATCGAGCTGCGCAGGTTCGGAGTGTTCAACGTAAAGCCCCGCAAGACCGGCATCGGGCGCAACCCGCGCACCGGCCAGCAGGTTAGCATCCCTCCCGGTAAGGCGGTTCGTTTCAAGCCCGGAAAAGAACTGCAGGCTCTGCCTTCGCCCGGAGCAGCTTCTCCGGCTCCCGAACATAAGGCCTGATTAGTGCTTCGCCCCCGGCGCGGTTCGTGGCGAAACCGCTCGCTGCAGAAGCGCATCCAACCCCGATGAGTACTGGCAACGGCCACGGTCAACTCCCCCTTGAAGTCCTCGATGCGCGATTTCAGGATGTGATTGACCTTCCGCCGGCACCCCGCCCGCCGCGTCGTCGTCCGATCTGGCCCGCGCTGATCTTGTTTTTGCTCACGCTCCTCTCTACCCTGGCAGTGGGTTCTGAATTTGCGCTGTCCTATTCTCATAATATTGCGCCATTCTCCGGCGACGAAAATCCGTTGACCATGATGTTCTTGCCCTTGCAGCAGCCGCGGCTTTTGCTGCTCGGAATTCCCTTCTCGCTGACGCTGCTGGGAATTCTGCTGATGCACGAACTGGGGCACTACTTCACCTGCAAGTTTTACGGCGTGGATGTCAGCTATCCGTATTTCATTCCCGCGCCGACCCTGTTTGGAACTTTCGGAGCATTCTTGCGGATTCGCTCGCCGATCACTACCCGTCGCGCGCTCTTTGATATCGGCATCGCCGGGCCCATCGCCGGATTCGTGGTGGCAGTTCCGCTGATGGCCTATGCCATCGCAACTTCAAAAATAGTTCCCGGCGCTCAGGCGGACGCGGGAATTATTTTTGGTAATCCGCCCCTGATGCGCATATTTATAGCGATGTTTCACCCTGGCACCGATCCCGCGACGTTACTGCTGTCGCCGGTGGGCATGGCAGCATGGGTCGGACTCTTCGCTACCGCGCTGAATTTGCTGCCGTCGTGGCAACTCGATGGCGGCCACATCATTTACAGCATCAGTCCGGAACGACATCAGCGCATTTCACTACTGGTCGCCATTATCCTGATTGGAATGGGAATTTATTACTGGCACGGCTGGGGGCTATGGGGAATCGCCTTGATGGTGCTTTCTTTCCGCTTCCGTCATCCGCCGCTATTCGATCGCTGGAGTCCGCTGGACGCGTCGCGAAAGCTTTGGGCTATCGTGGCGCTGGTAATCTTTCTGCTGTGCTTCACGCTGATTCCAGCGGCAACGCAATAGGCTTGTCTCGATTCCACTGCTAAAACAGGCTGGCCGGGTCCACGTCCACAATTACCGCCGTTTGCGGAATTTCGTTCGCGTCACAAAAATCCAGCGCGCCACTCAGGGCTTTCGATAACGCCGACCTTTGCGGCGATTTCAGCAGAAACTGAAAACGATATTCCTTTTTCAGCCGTGCCAGTGGAGCCGCGGCCGGGCCCAGAATTTTCACTCCTCGGTTTTCGAATGGCGCAAAATATTCAGCTAGTGCACGCGACCAGCGAATCGCGTTTTCGATTTTGCGGTCGCGCACCAGAATGCTGGCCAGCGCGGTAAACGGCGGATAGTGCAGCATCCGCCGGAAATGTGCTTCCTTCTCGAAGAAGGAAAGATAGTCCTGCTTGGCAGCGTGCTGTATCGCGTAATGCTCCGGGTAGTGCGTTTCGACCAGCACTTCGCCGGAAAGTTCGCCGCGACCAGCGCGGCCCGCGACTTGCGTCAACAACTGAAATGTTTTTTCCGCGGCGCGAAAATCAGGACGGCCCAGCGCGAGATCGGCGGCCACCACTCCGACCAGCGTCACGCGCTGAAAATCGTGACCCTTGGCTACCATTTGGGTCCCCACCAGAACATCCACATCGCCCTTGGCAAATTCGCCCAGCACTTTTTGGAATTCGCGCTTGGTGCGCACCGTGTCGCGGTCGAGTCTCGAAATGCGGGCTTTGGCAAACGTCTCGCGCAGATATTCCTCCACACGCTCGGCTCCGTCGCCGACGAAGTACATGTATTCCGCTTTGCACTTCGTGCACTGCTTGGAGGGCTTGATCGAATATCCGCAGTAGTGGCACTCGAGGCGTTGGCGGTTTTTGTGATAGGTCAGCGCGATGCTGCAATTCACGCACTGCACGAACGCGCCGCAACCTCTGCACAGTGAAGACCACGAATATCCGCGGCGGTTAATCAGCACCATCGCCTGCGTTTTTTCTTCCAGGCGGAGCGCAATCGCCGCGCGCAGCGATTCCGAAACCGGCCCCGCTTTATGCGCGCGTTTGAATTCTTCGCGCAAATCAACAACCCGCACATCGGCAAGCGGCCGGTCCGCTACCCGCGAAGTCAGCTCCAGCAAATGATATTTTCCGGCACGTGCATTGTGGTAGGTCTCGAGCGAAGGCGTGGCGGAACCCAACAGCACGACGGCGCCTTCGAGTCGCGCGCGATACACCGCTGTGTCGCGCCCGTGATAGCGCGGCGTTTCTTCCTGCTTGTAGCTCGTTTCTTGCTCTTCATCCACGATGATCAAGCCGAGATTTTCGAGCGGCGCAAAAACAGCCGATCTGGTCCCGACGACGATTTTCGCTTCGCCGTGCCGCACGCGCCACCATTCGCGAGCCCGCTCCGTATCCGGCAATCCGCTGTGCAACACGGCGACTTTCTCGCCGAACCGCGCGCGAACCAGCCGGCCCACCCACAACGTCAGCGCAATCTCCGGAACCAGGACGATCGCCGTCTTGCCGCGCGACAGCGCCGCCTCGATTGCGCCAAGATACACTTCCGTCTTGCCGCTTCCGGTGACGCCGTGCAGCAGCGCCGCTTCAAATTTCCCGGCAACCAGCCAACGCCAGATTTCTTCCAGCGCCGTTTTTTGCCCCGCGTTGAGCACATTTGCGGGTGGCGTGAAGGCGGTGTCCCATGGATCCTCGTCCGTCGTAATCGGTTCTTCCCAGGTTTGCAGGCGGCCGCTTTTTTCCAGACGTTGCAGCGCGGCGCGCGAGACGCCAGCCTGTTCGAGGAGTAGATTCCAGGGCATCGGCCCACGCGTGGCCGTCAGGACTTCGCGGATTTTTTCTTCAGCGTCGTTTGCCGCGGGTTCGGTCGCCTCCGGATTCCACGCCACGATTTTCTGCGTGCGCGTCCTCCGGCGCCGCACCATTTCGCGCGCGCTCAAATATCCAAGTTGGACCAGCTTTTCGGCGGCGACTTCCCCGCCCTTCACCCGTTTCACCTGTGCTGATGGAATTGCAGTTTCGGCTGAATCGCCTTCACGAAAATGCCGTAGAAATTCCATTTCCGCCGCTTCGATATCGGTTTTTTCACCGCTTCCGATAAGGTCGTTCAGGTAACTACGGCCCTCAACGGTAAGCCAGTATTCACGATCGTGGCGCAGCTCAATTTCGGGCGGGAGCATCGCGCGGAACGCTTCGCCAACGGGCGCGAGGTAGTAGCGGCTGACCCAATGCCCTAGCTCAATCAGCTTTGCAGGTAACGCCGGAACCGAATCGAGCGCGTCCGCAATTTGACGGATGCGTTTCACATCGGGCGCACGGTTGGTCACGGCAAGCGCAACGCCAATCATGGGCCGGTTGCGAAACGGTACGAGCACACGCCGGCCCACCAAGTCTTCATCATTCAGCGCGTCGGGCACGGCATAGGTGAACACCGAACGCAGCGGCACCGGCAGCGCCACTTCGCAGTATCGTTGAGTCATCGAAGGTCAATAGTGTAACAGCGCGTGCAGAACAGTTTCATCCGGCGGGCACACACTAGCTGATGGCCAGTTCTAAGCCTTCGTGCAAGACGACAGAGTCCGTGTACTCGACATGTAGAACGCGCCGCGGTGTTGTTGATTGCGATTTGGATGAGGCGTGAACGATCAATGGCCTCATCGCCAGAATTCCTCCGCGAGGAGTAAGGCAATCAACCGCGGGTATATGACTGCTTAAACCATGGAGCGCATCCTCGCTCAACACGCCCATGGTGTGAGTACCGGGAAGGACACGAAGCGGACCATTTTCCAAAAGAGAATCATCGAGATGCAAGCGGAGTGCTATGACGCGGGAGAGGGCGCTCGCTGGGGCGTGCGCGTAGACCACTCCGTCTTTCACCGACCAAGGTCCCCACTCCGGAACCTCACGCCGTTCGCGCAGGGGCAGCGCCGTGTCTTGATGCCAAGCGACAAGCCAATTGGACGCAAGAGATTTGTCAAAGAATGTCGCTCGGAACGGGAACGGATCGCATCCAAGAATCTCCTTGGCGATCCGAAGCAACCGGCCGTCGCGGGCAACTTCGAGGACAGTTGGGTGCTTAAGTGCGTGCCGCATACCTGCGCGACTTCTGCGTAAAGGTGCACGGCTGATGTCTTGCGCAAGTCGGTCTACGTCAATTCGAGTAAAAACATCCGTAAATATTCGAAATCCGAGTTCCTGAACTTGGGTGTCTGACATTGAATTTAGTGATTCATTCGAAGTTCTAATCTTTTCGCGCGCCATTCCTCCGCCGCGATCTCCCATACTTCAGACGGTTGCCTGCCGGAAACCAGGTCGCGTTCCGGCGTGGCGATCACGCGCATGCCGGTCTTCTCGGAGATACGCCGCGAAGCGACATTCGCGACCGCTTTTGGAGCGCGCAGGACGGTGAAGCCAAGAACGTCGAACCAGTAATCGTTAACGGCTGCAACCGCTTCGGTCATCAGGCCACGACCATGCCAGGGTAGCCCGAGCCAGTATCCACGATTATCCAGCACGCCCTTGAACAATCCGATCGCGCCGATGTGCATTTCCGGCGATTCCTTTAACCGCAGCGTCCAATGCCACTCATCGCCACGCTGCATTGCCGGGAGCGCTTCGTCGCGATAGTAGTTGAGAGCTCCGTCCGCAGGATATGGCCACGAGACTTTTGCATTCAGGTATTTGACGATTTCCCAGTGCGGAAAAAGGAGCTGCGTCTGCTCGGCATCCGCAAGTTCGAGCGGACGCAGCAATAACCTATCGGTTTGAAGCTCAACGATCACCCCTACATTGTAAAGCGAACAGCACAGCGAGAGCGAGGCTACATGCTAACCAGAACGACCCCGATAAAAATCATGACGATGCCGAACCACTGGCTGATTTCCAATCGCTCGCGCAGAAATATCCAGGCCAGCAAGACCGTCACGGCGCCATAGAGTGACGCCAGCACGCTGACGACGGAGACTTGCCCCAATTGCATTCCGGCGTTGTTTGCCAGAAACGCGCTCGTATCTAAAATGCCCGCCGCGAATAGTCCCCACCACACCACCCCACGTGGAGGTTTCAGGCTTTGCTGCGCGGGGCCGGCGACCAGTCCCAAGGCCGCGATGGAGGTGAGACGCATGACCCAAACTGAAACGGGCGCGCCAACCATAGGTAGAACGTGAAAGCCTAAAAACCAAAACATCACTCCGAAACCCAGCGCCGCCGCAATCGCCCATCCGACGCCTTTCGATAAGCGGGCCGACGACGCCTCGGATCCTGCTTGCAAATTTTTCTGCTTCAGGGACGTAAACGACGTCGAAGCAAGAACCACTCCTGCGAGCGTCACGGCAAGCCCCACGCCACGCACGAGCTGCAAGTGCTCGCCACTCAATAGCGACAGCGCGACCGTGAGCGCGGGATACGACGACGAAACCGGGCCCACGATGCTCAGCGTGCCGACTTCGAACGAATAATAAAGCGCGAGTGACGCGCCGACATTCAACAATCCGGCAACGGCCGCCAGCGCCCATGGCTGCCATCCCGGCGCGACGCCGCGAGAAAATCCGCCCGACCACTTCAAATACAGGCTCAGCAGCGCGAAGCCGAAGAATTGCATGAAAAACAGCGCGCGATACGCACCCACACGACGTGAATTAAAACGCGCCGCAAAATCCGCGCTGCCCCAACAGAACGCACTGGCCAAACCGAGGAGAATTCCGGTGGAGGGGTGCATCGCGAAAAAAACTAGCGCTTCTTGGGCGCTTGCAGCCCAAGAACAGCCATGACTTTCTGCAGGTCTTTCCAGACGTCCGCTTTCGCGGCCGGGTTTCGGAGGAGATACGCGGGGTGATAGGTCGGCATCAATTTTGCGTTGCGAAATTCAAACCATTCGCCGCGAAATCTCGAAATGCCTTGGGTGGTCTGCATCAATGTTTGCGTCGGAGTATTTCCCAGCGTGCAGATTACTTTCGGCTGGATCACGTCAATCTGGCGCATTAAGAACGGCGAACATGCCGCCACTTCGTCATGTTCCGGTTGCCGATTGTCCGGCGGGCGGCACTTCACGATGTTGGCGATGTAGACGTCCTCGCGTTGCAACCCCATGGCCTTGATCATATCGGTCAGCAGTTTGCCCGCCCGACCGACGAATGGCTCGCCACTCAAATCCTCATCGCGGCCCGGACCTTCGCCGACGAACATCAATTGGGCCTTAGGACTTCCGGTGCCGAACACGATCTTGGTGCGGCCTTTGGACAATTTGCAGCGCGTGCAGTCGCCGATGAAATCTCGAATCAGTGGAAGCGTGTCGCCCTCGATACGTTGCTCGCCAAACAGTGTTTCGGCATGGGCCGGTGAAATAAGCGCAGCCGCGGATTCTTTCAGAATTTTTCTTGGTGGCATTAAGTTTTGGTCTTCCAGACCGCGAGACGAACTGATGTTGGCATTCACATCCGGCGCGAACATTTCGTTATTAGTGGCGTGCTTGGCTAATTCCGGAATCGCGGCGTCTGGTTCCAGCGCGCGGCGGTCGCGATAGTACGGGCCCAGGCCAAGTTCCTCGCCATACTGCAGCCAGGCCTTTACCTGAGATCGAACGCGAGTCTCCCCCCGAGCAGTTTTCGCCGGATCCATTGAATCTCCCCGCGAAAGAATTTACTTGGAATTTTTGCGAATTGAAAGGGCTTGATCGAAAATACGATTCGCTACGTCGAATTTATTCAACTTCGGAAGAGAGATTTCCGGCGCGTCCGGCAAGTACATAGTCACGATGTTAGTGTCCGTATCGAATCCGGCGCCTTCCTGAGTCACGTCATTCGCCACAATCATGTCAGCGTGTTTGCGAATCAGCTTCGCCCGCGCATTTTCGGCAACATTATTCGTTTCCGCCGCAAAACCAATCACCAGGCGATTGCCTTTGCCGGCCCCGAGCTCGGCGAGAATGTCCTGCGTCGGTTCCAAAGTGAGCGTAAGGCTGCCGTCATCGCGCTTCATTTTGGTTTCGTGCTTGGTAGCCGGGCGGTAGTCCGAGACAGCCGCAGCCATGACGACGATGTTGGCTTCCTTGGCGCGGTCGTGGACCGCGCGGTGCATTTGTTCCGTGGTGCGCACCGGAACCCAATCCACGCCTTCCGGAATTTTCAAATCCGTCGGCCCACTCACCAGGATCACGTGTGCGCCGCGGCGCTGGGCAGCTTCCGCCAGCGCATAACCCATCTTCCCTGACGAACGATTGGTCAGAAAACGAACCGGGTCGATATCCTCACAAGTCGGACCAGCTGTAATCAGAACCGTTTGCCCTTCCAAATCGTGGCGCAGGCCTAAAACGTCGCGAACCTTCAACACAATCGCTTCCGTCGAAGCGAGCCGTCCGGCGCCAACCATGCCACACGCTAGATATCCTTCGTCCGGCGCGACCACGTGAACGCCGCGAGCCCGCAGCGTGGCAAGATTTTCCTGGGTGGCGGCGTGCTCCCACATGTTTACGTTCATGGCCGGGGCAACAATGACCGGAGCCTTGGTGGCCAAATAAAGAGTGGAAAGAAAATCCTGGGCGAGTCCCTGCGCGAATTTCGCCAGGCTATCGGCGGTGGCCGGCGCGACCAGCAGCAGGTCAATGCGCTGCGCGACGGCGATATGTTCAATGGCGCTTTCGACGTTTGCCGGCGCGGCATTCTCCGCGCCAAAAATCTCGGTGATAACCTTTTGCCCGGTAAGGGCGGCGAAGGTCAGTGGGGTAATAAATTCCTGGGCCGCGCGGGTCATCACGACTTGTACGTCCAGTTTTTCTTGTTGCAGGCGCCGTACCAGTTCGGCGGCCTTATATGCCGCAACCCCTCCGGTCACTCCGAGCGCGATTTTCATGCGGCCCTCGCGGAGGCTTACGCCTTCCGCTTCTTCTCGTCCTTATCTTCGGACTGCTCGTTCAGGTGCGGCGCGTCGTATTCGAGCAATCCTTTCTGCAGCTCTTCTTCGGCGATGCGCGTGGTTTTTCGGGATTTCGGATTGTCTACCATCGCTCGTCCGCCGACCAACAACTGGCGTGCGCGGCGCGCGACGACGACGACGTATGCAAACTGGCTCTCGGGTGCGTCCTTGAGATGCGCCATTTGAAAATCAGCCTCCAAAAGACTTTAGAATTTCGCGGATACGTTCTTCACTGCGCGTTACACGGCACCGCGACCCCAGCGCGATCGCCTGAATTTCCTGCCCTGCTCGTTCGAGATTATCGTTTATGACTGCAAAATCATAACTGCTGTAGCTGAGCATTTCCTCACGAGCACGGTCCAGGCGGCGTTCGATTTCGTCTTCCGAATCCTGCCCGCGGGCGCGTATCCGTTTTTCCAGATCTTGCCGCGAAGGCGGCAGCACGAAAACGGCTACCGAGCCGGGCAACTTTCGCCGGACTTGTAAAGCTCCCTGTACGTCAATTTCGAGGACCAGGTCAAGTCCCTGCCGCGTTGCGGCTTCCAGCCACTTCTTCGGCGTGCCGTACCAATTCTTCCCGAACACTTGCGCGTATTCAAGAAACTGGCCGGTCTCCACCATCTGCTGGAATTCGGCTTCGGAGACAAAATTGTACCACTTGCCGTCGCTCTCCGTCTTGCGTGGGGCCCGGGTGGTGCACGAGACCGACAACATGGTCCCCGGCAGCTCCAGAATTTTTTCGACCAGCGTGGATTTCCCGGAGCCCGACGGGCCGGAAACAATCATCACCAGCGGGCCAGCTTCGCTCATTCGATGTTCTGCACCTGTTCGCGCAATTTCTCGATCTCCGATTTTATTTCCAGTCCGAGCCGCGTGATCTCCAGGCCTTCGGCTTCGTTACCCGGAGTTTTCGAAAGCAAAGTATTCGATTCGCGCTGCATTTCCTGCAACAGGAAATCGAGTTTCTTCCCGGCGTCCGAACCGGTCGCAATCAGCGAGCTGAATTGTTGCACATGACTGCCAAGCCGCGCCAATTCCTCCGACACATCGCCGCGTTCGGCGGCGATGGCAACTTCCTGGGCCAGTCGCGTGGGATCGAGCGGCGCCTCTCCCAGCAGTTCTTTCAATCGTGATTCCAATCGTCGCGCAAACGCGGGCCGCGCCCGCTCCGCGAGCTTTGTAACATCAGCCGTAAGCCCGGTTATGGTCGCAAGGCGCGCGTTCATGTCGTTACACAGGTTGACGCCTTCTTCCGCGCGCATGCGGTCAAGCCGGTCCAGCGCTTCGCTCAAAACCCCGACCACGACTGCCTCGATTCGGTCAATGTCATGGTCGAGCGAGGCCGCCGCCATCCCGATCGCTCCGGGCAGACGGAGGATTGCCGCGATGTCGGGCTCGGTCTGAATATTGAACTTCGTCCGCAGCGCATTCGCGGCGGCTAGATAGGCTGCGGCCACTTCTTGATTCACTCCGACCGCCGCCGGCCCCGCCAACTCGTAATACAGCGTCACGTCGAGATGGCCGCGCCGGACGCGCTCGCGAATCATTTTCCGGATGCGCGGCTCAACCGGTTCAAAGCCTTCCGGCAGGCGCAAATGCAAATCGAGAAAGCGATGATTGACGCTGCGAATCGTCAGCCGAAGGTTCCAGTCCTGCTCCACGGCGCGCGCCTGCGCGTAGCCGGTCATGGATTTCAAGCCGGTGATGCGAGGCTTCGACGGATTTACGGTCGCGGATTGTGGGCCGGTGCCTGACATGGTCACGCTGGTTCGGAGGCTCTGGCAGGTTCTGCGTCTCGAAATTGCATATCGTATAGACGTGCATACAAACCGCGGCGCGCCAGCAGTTCCTCGTGCGTTCCGCGTTCGCGAATTGTGCCTCCTTCGAGGACGGCAATCAAGTCAGCACGTCGAATGGTCGAAAGCCGGTGGGCGATGACGAACACGGTTCGCCCCGTCATCAGGTTGTTCAATGCGTCTTGCACCAGCATTTCGGATTCGGAATCGAGTTCGGAGGTGGCTTCATCGAGAATCAAGATCGGAGCGTCTTTCAGAAGAGCGCGGGCGATAGCCAGCCGTTGACGTTGGCCTCCAGAAAGGCGCTGGCCACGATCGCCGATTTCGGTCTGGTAGCCTTTCGGCATTTGCATAATGAATTCGTGAGCCAGCGCTGCCTTCGCCGCAGCGACAACCTTTTCTTCTGAAATATTCGGCTGGCCGTAGCAGAGGTTGTTCCAGATGGTGTCGTTGAACAGAATCGTTTCCTGGGTCACGATAGCCATCTGTTCGCGCAACGAACGCAGCGTCACTTCGCGCACGTCAATTCCGTCGATGCTCACCCTCCCCGAGGAACCGGAATAAAAACGCGGCAGCATGTTGAGGAGTGTCGTCTTACCCGCACCGCTGGAACCAACGATCGCCACAACCGCGCCGGCAGGGATGTCCAGGTTTACGTGATTTAGCGTCGGCGTCTCGGCATCGTCATACATGAACGACAAATCATCAAACTGTACGCGCTGCGAAAAGCGCGGCAGGACCTTCGCCTCCGGTTCATCCAGTTTTTCTTCCGGTAAATCGAGCAGCGTGAATACCTGCGCGGAAATCCCCACGGCCTGGACGAACAGCTGATAGATGCTGCCAATTCGTTTAATCGGTTCGTAAGCCTTAAAAAGCGCGTAGGTGAACGCGGCGAACGATCCAATGGACATTCGGCCGGTCTTGATCTCGCCGCGCGCGAAAAGCAGGATCATGGCCACCACGACGGCTCCGAGCACATCCATGATCGGCGAAGTTGCCGCCAGCGCCCGAATCCAGCGCATGTTTTCACGCAGCAGATTTCGCGCCGCATCGCGGAAGCGGCGAATTTCGAATCCTTCCATGCCGAAGGCTTTTACCACGCGATTCCCGCTGATCGTCTCCTGCAATATCTGGCTCAGGTCGGCAAGGCGCGCGCGACTCTGCTCCGTAGAACCACGGATGCGCCGCGCCAATTTTCCAACTGGCCACACCACCAGCGGCACCAAAACGGCAGAGCCGACGGCCATGCGCCAATCAATGACCAGCAACACCGAAACGAACGCGACGAGACTAAATATCTGCCGGAAGAAATCGGCCAGGTATTCCGAAAACGCGCCGCGCAATTGTTCGATGTCGGTGATGACGGCCGACATCACGCGCCCGACAGGATTGTGGTGGAAAAATCCCACCGGCTGCTGCACGATCTTGCTGTAAGCCCGATTTCGCAGGCTGGTAATGCCCGCGAGGCCGACATACTGAATCAACGTGCTGCCGAAATACTCCGCGAGAGCCTTCACCAGAAACAGGAAAAACAAAGCCAGCGCGAAAACCGACCACACATGGTGCACGCGGGTCGGAACAAACGAATTCATATAGATGACGCGACTGGACCAGGGAACCTGGAACAGCACCAGTTTCTGCACCGTGGTCTGTGGGTACAAGACCACGTCGATCGCCGGTTTCAGCGCAAACGCGACCAGGCCGTCTGCCGCACCCATCACCGCCATCAAGGCTACGCCTGCCGCCAATATCCCGGTGTACGGCGCGAGATAGCCCAGCAGGCGGCGAATGTCAGCGCGCTCGGTCATACGTGCGATATTTTTGTTGGTCCCCGATGCCAAGTTGGAAGATCCCGTTTTTTCTATTTTGCCGGCGCCAAATCAAGCCAGAGTCTTATCAATGTCGCGATGTACGACCTTCGCGGAATACTTTTTCTTTTCCAGATAACGCCGAATAACTTCTGCCAGCGCTACCGAACGGTGCCGCCCGCCGGTGCAACCCAGCGCAACCGTCAGATAGCTTTTTCCTTCGCGAATGTACAGCGGAATCAAGTAGGAAAGCAGGCTTTCAATTCGCCGCAGAAATTCTCCGGTTTGGGGAAATGAGCGGATATACCGTGCGACCTTCAGATCCTTCCCGCTGAAGGGGCGCAGCTTGGGAACGAAATGTGGATTCGGCAGGAATCGCACATCAAACACCAGATCCGCGTCCGATGGAATGCCGTAACGGAATCCAAAACTTACCACTGAAACAAGCAGCGGGCGGCTGCCTGGACTCTGGAATTTATCAATAATAAATTGGCGCAACTCGTGGACGTTGAATTTCGAGGTATCAATGATCACATCCGCGAGCCGGCGAATCGGCGCCATGCGGCGCCGCTCTTCGCTGATGCCTTCGCCGACATTCCGGCCGTGACTTAGCGGATGCGGGCGGCGCGTCTCACTGAAGCGACGCATCAGGACTTCGTCGCTGGCTTCAACGAACACCAGCGTCGCGGGCTGCTCGCCGGCCAGTTTCCGGTAGATGGCGGGCAATTTATCAATCTGCTCGCCTTCACGCGCATCAACCAGCAACGCCGCGCGTTCGATTTCAACGCCCTCCACGTAGAGTTCGCTGAAGGTCGGGATCAACGCCACCGGTAGATTATCAACGCAATAAAAACCAAGATCTTCGAAGGTGTTTAGAACCGAACCTTTTCCTGAACCGGAGAGGCCGGTGAGAATTACAAGTTGCCGTGCGTTGTGGTTGGAAGTTCTGGCTTTCGGCCGGCGGCGCTTCACGGGAGGCGGTTAAGCCTTCACCCTTCGTCGGTGAGTGCTGGGAATGCGCAAGTCCTCGCGATATTTGGCCACGGTGCGCCGCGTCACTTGAATGCCCTCTTCGCTCAGGCGCTTGGTAATTTGCTCATCGGTCAAGGGGTGCGCGGTATCTTCGTCCTCGATCATTTTTTTCACGCGGCGTTTCAGCGAAAGCAGCGACATTTCGCTGCCCTGCGGACCATTCACCGATTCGCTGAAGAAATAGCGCAATTCCAGCACGCCCTGCGGGGTATGAACGTACTTGTTCGCTACCGCGCGGCTGACGGTCGAAGGATGCACGCCCACTTCTTCCGCCACTTCCTTGATCATCATCGGTTTCAGATGGTCGGCGCCATAATCCAGAAAATCGCCCTGCCGGCGCAAGATCGAATGGCACACGCGCTGAATGGTGTGCTTACGCTGTTCGATATTTTTCATCAGCTGAATCGCCGCGGTGAAGCGTTCCTTCACGTAGTTGCGAACGTCGCGGTCCGCCGCATCGCGCGCCAGCAGCCGGCGATACATCGGGTTCAGTCTAAGCTGCGGCAAATCGTCTTCGTTCATCAGCGCTTGCCACTCGCCATCCACCTTGCGAAATTGCACGTCGGGTTCAACGAGCCGCGGTTCGGTGTGGTTGTAGCGCAGGCCCGGCTTGGGGTCTAAGTGCTTGATGACGTCCACGGCGCGTTTCACCAGCTCAATGGGCCGGTTCAGCGCGCGAGCAACTTCCTTCAGCTGATTGTTCTGCAGCAATTTCAAATGCTCGGCAATAATCTGCGAGGCCAGGGTGTTTTGTGGGTCAATCAATTTGAGTTGCATCTGAAGACATTCATTCAGATCGCGCGCCGCAACTCCCGGAGGATCGAATTCCTGGACCATCGCCAGGGCTTCCTCCACGTCGTCCATGGTGTAATTTCCAGACGCGGCCAATTCCTCCAGCGTCGCGGTCAGGTAGCCGTTTTCGTCGAGGTTGCCGATGATTCCGTCGGCAATTTTGCGCACGGTTTCCGTGCAGATGCTCATGCTGAGCTGCCAGTTCAAATGGTCGGCAAGGTTTTGCGCGGAAGAAAGAAACTTGTCGAAGGACGGGCGTTCAATGTCTTCGCGTTCGGTTCCCGCGGAGCGCTCCGCGCCGGCATCCAGATACTGTCCAAAAAATGAGCTGAAATCGAATTCATCGAAAGGATTCGCCGCTTCCACTTCCGGAACTTTTTCGGTTTCCTTCTTGAGAAAAGCCTCGTCCTGATAGCTGTCCGTGGCTGCGGCAGTTTCTTCGGTGATTTCGTCGAGCACCGGATTCGCCATGATTTCCTGGTTGATCATCTCGCGCAGTTCCAGGCGGTTCAGCGCCAGCACGCTCACCATCTGCACGAGCCCCGGCGTCAGAATCTGCTTCTGCGCGACGCGGAGGCTAAGTTTTGGTGCGAGCCAATTCATGGTGATCCATCTTCAAATTTACAAAAAGCAAAAATCAATTCAGCCGGAAGCTTTCACCCAAGTACACACGCCGAACTTCCGGATCGTTCGAAAGCGCTTCTGGCGTCCCGGCCCGGAAAATCTTTCCGTCGTTGATGATGTAGGCCCGGTTCGTCACTGCCAGCGTGTCACGAACATTGTGATCCGTCACTAGTACCCCGATACCGGCTGCGCTCAAATCCGCAATAATCTTCTGTATATCCACTACGGTCAGCGGATCAATGCCCGCAAACGGTTCATCCAGCAATACAAAAGACGGTGCTAATACCAGAGACCTCGCAATTTCCAGCCGGCGCCGCTCTCCCCCGGAGAGTACGTACGCCTGACTGTATCGCACGCCTTCCAACCCCATCTGGGCCAGAAGTTCTTCCACGCGGTCGCGCCTTTGCTCGGATGTGAGCGGCAGCGTTTCCAGCACCGCGAACAGGTTCTCTTCGACCGTCAGTTTGCGAAAAACAGATGGTTCTTGAGGAAGGTAGCTGATGCCGCTGCGAGCCCTGAGGTACATCGGTAGGTCGGTAATGTCCTCGCCGTCCAGCAAAACACGCCCGTAATCGGGACGCGCGAGACCTACCAGAATGTAAAACGTCGTGGTCTTTCCTGCGCCGTTCGGCCCTAGCAACCCAACCACTTCACCCTGCTGTATCTCCAGGCTGATGTTGTCGACGACTTTCCGGCTTCTATACGACTTGCTCAGATCGGCGGCTTGGAGTTTCAGCATTACGGTTCATTTCTCAACTCGATGCCTGGTTAGCGTGCGCGAACCTTCTTGCGAATCGATCAAAATCGTATCATTCGCTACAAAGAAGGTCAACGAATGGCCGGTCGTGGTGTCACTTGAAGCATCCGTAATGATGGGATTTCCGCCGGAAAGCACGAATTTCCCGTCCGCCGCGGTGTATTCAGCCTGCTCGGCCTTGCCTTGGCGGTCTCCCTGGCGCACGGTAACGCCCCCCAGGGCCAGGGCATGGTCCAGCTGGCGGGCTCCTGGCGACGCTGTGGTCGCCGTAGTCGTTGTCTGCAAGCCTTGCGCGGCGGGCGGCGCAGGGGTCAGGAAGACGTCCAGCGTCTGCGAGTCCATCGAGCCTTCCTGCGAATTTGCCGTGACACCTCCCTCGAGATGGGCCTTTCCCGTGTCACTCCAATAGGTCAGCGTCGGCGCATGAATTTCCCATAGCGTCGGCCCATGCGGTGGGTTTGAATTGGGAGCTTTCCCCTGGGTCGTCGAATGTGGAACTGGCGACGCGAATGTTTTCACTTCCGGCCCACTCGCCTGCGGAAAAACCGCGACGACATTCCCGGTAGCGACGAGTTTCTTCTCATCGCGCCAGACTTCGATCTGGTTCGCCTGAAGCACCGAATCCCCCTGCCACAAGCGCGCGTGCCCGGTATAGATCACGTGACCCGACGTCGTTGAACCCGTCAAGGTCTGCGCCGATATGTGGCCCGCGCCCGAACCAAGCGTCATAGGAGTACTTTGCGCACTTCCTTGCGCATTTCCCTGGGGCGCCGGCGTATATGTAGAAACCACGCCTCCGGTGGCGCGAATGTCGCCCGATTTTTGATTGATGGTCACGTTCGACGCGGTGGTCCGGCTGACGGCGTCTGAAAGAATCGGCGAACCCTCCATGATGACCGTGTCGGTCTCGCGAGAAACTCGCGCGCGTGCAGCGCCGGCCTGACGGTCGGCCTGCTGAAATTTCACACTGCCCTTCTCGTCCAGCGTGTCCCATTCACCATTGGCCGCAAAGGTTGCTGCTAACTCAGTCGCCGAACTGATCTGCGGTGCGGCGGATCCGATTTGGCGCCGAGTTTCGACTCCCGAATATCCAAAGAGCTTTTCCATCTGGCCCGAGGCATTGAACTGAGTCACGAATTTCTTTGCGCGAAGTTCCGTAGAATCGGTTGCTGTCTTCGAAATGATAGTTCCTGGCGCAAGTGTTTCCGCGCTTTCCACCCGCGTTTTGCCTGGCTGCTTCCCGGTAGCAAATTTCACCAGCAGCGATTGGGTCTGCAAGCTTCGCGAATCGCTGCCCTGGTGAGAATCAAAGGACACATCGCCGGTCGCGGCCATTTCCTTGATCACGTTCTGTTTGCCCTGCATGGTGAAATCGGCATGCGACATGGAAAACGTGTCGGTGCCTGTTTTCGTTCGATTCGTTCCATTTACCTTTCCATCGGCGATGATCCGGTCGAGGGAACCTCCGGGATTCAGAAAGCCTTCAAAGCGCTCGCCCGTAGCCGCGAATTCACCGTCGGCCGTCTTGGAACGCAGCGAGGGATGATCTTCTGCAACGGCGTGTTGCGCGTGAAAATCCGCATCCAACTGGATCGACATTTTTCCCGCAGCAAGTTCCCGCGCACCCTGGCGCACCATGGCGGGCGCATTCAACAAGACGACTCGCTCGTTGCGCCGGATTTCCAGGCTGCCTCCGGTTGCCGTCACTGGAAGGCCGCCAGTCTTCTCCGATGCGGCCATATCAATTTCCACGTCGTGCTCGAGCCGCACGGTGGCGTCCCTCGAGTCGTAAGTAACTCCGACGGCGTGGCCCTGCCCTTGCGGAAAACGAAATTGCACCGGCTCGGAAGTTGAGGCTTCGCCACTCTCGCGATCGAACGACAAATTTCTGGTCGTGATTTGAATCGGTTGACTAGCCTTCGGTTCCGTTGCGACAGGCGGCTTGACGTTCTTTTCGCTGGCGAGTGTCTTTCCCGCGGCAGGCATCGCAGCGGATAAATCAATCTGCACGTCACCCTGGCATTGCACTGCCCCGGACTTCGGCTCGTAGTTGCACTCACGGGTGTGAATGTTGTCGTTACGATTTCCTTCGCGCCCGTAGATCGTAATCCATACGTCTTGCAACACCGCGCGCTTTTCATCTTTGAATTGAGTGGCGCGTGACGCCCGGATCGTGAAAAGGGTTCTCTGGTTTTCTACTTGCGAGTAAGAGAACTCATTCGATTGTTGCTCAACGGTCGCGGCGACCGCGGCCGGCTGGTTTAACCGCGCACGCGCCATGCGGAACGCGCGTTGGCCGTAGGCACCTGCCGCAATCAGCGCAATGCCGAAAGCCGCCCAGGCCGCCCAGCGTGCGTATCGCGCAGCGTCTTGATTACGCAGAATTTTGCTCCTGACTGCTCAGTGTGTGGCCCTTCTGATAGCTTAGACGCCCAGTATAGAGGCGCGGGTTGCGGGCCACAACAGAAGCGATCAACGGAAGATGATCCGCAACCTTTTCCGACGTTTTGAATCCAACCCGGAGAGACAAATGAAGACCAATTCGAAGGAACCAGCAGCAAACAGCAAAGTCTCCGCGGCTGCCGGCGCAGAGCGGCGACTGAAAGACCTCGGCATCCAGCTCCCGGCACCGCCGGAACCCTTCGGCACCTATGCGGAAGCGGTGCAAACCGGCAATCTGCTTTTTCTGACCGGGATGCTGCCCACCGAAGGCCGCAGCGCGAAATTCATCGGCCGTGTCGGAGCAGAGATTGACGTAGAAGCTGGACGCCAGGCAGCTCACCTCGCAGCCCTCAACGCCTTAGCCGTCGCGCGGCAACATCTGGGATCTCTCGACAATGTAACTCGGGTGGTCCGCCTAGGTGTCTCGGTGGCGACTGTGGGAGATTTCCGCGAGCAGCCGAAAATAGCTGACGGCGCTTCGGAGCTACTGCAAGACGTCTTCGGAAAAGACAGGAATCCGTGCCGCTTGGTGTACGGCGTCGCCAGCCTCCCGCTCGGCACCCCTGTCGAACTGGAACTGATTTTCGAAGTGGCGACATAAGCGGCGGTTATTGCGAACAACAGTACGAAGATCCCGCGGGCAGCCCGCACGAGATCACATAGAGGGAGCCGAACGATGCGCCTTTTGAATTCGCCACCTGATTTTCGAAGCCGGGGCGTCTTCCGGATGGCATTGCTGGTTTCTGTGATGGTCCTGTCATTTCAATCGCTGGCTCAAGGCCAGGAAAAGGAACGCCCCGTGGCACACCCAACCGTTTACCGGACCATACAAGTCGACGGCTTAACCATTTTTTACCGGGAGGCTGGCCCGAAAGACGGACCGACGCTTCTGCTACTCCACGGGCTTCCCTCTTCGTCGCGAATGTTCGATCCGCTCTTCGTCCGGCTCGCCGATCGCTATCATCTCGTCGCGCCGGATTATCCCGGCTTCGGGCACAGTGACTGGCCCAACCCGAAAAAATTCGCCTACACCTTCGATCACGTCGCCGAGATCATGAGTCACTTCACCGAAGCGCTCGGGCTCTCGCGCTACACGCTGTACATGCAGGATTACGGCGGCCCAGTGGGTTTTCGCATGATCCTGGCGCACCCGGAGCGTGCGGAGGCCTTGATCGTGCAAGACGCGGTGGCCCACAACGAGGGTCTGGGCGCAAATTGGAAAACTCGTCGCGCCTTTTGGGCCGATCGCGCGGCCTACGAAAGCGCGCTGCGCACCAATCTTCTCTCGATGCCGACGACACGCGCGCGCCACGTCGGCGATGATCCCAACCTGGAGCGCCACGACCCCGATCTCTGGACCGATGAATATTATTTTCTAAACCAGCCTGGCCAGGCGGACATTCAAAGCGATCTCTTCTACGATTACCGCACCAACGTCGAGAATTATCCGAAGTGGCAAGCATGGATGCGCGAGAAGCAGCCGCGCCTGCTGGTGATCTGGGGAAAATATGAAGCTTCCTTCGACCCCTCGGAGCCGGAGGCTTATCGCCGCGACGTGCCCAGGGCCGAAGTCCACATCGTTGACGGCCCTCATTTTGCATTGGACACCGCAGCAGATGAGATCGCCCAGCTGATACGCGGCTTCATGAAGTAGCCGCGGCTGGACGCGAGCAGCGATCCTCCAAACACAAGGGTAACCGGGGGACGAGCAAAGCATGCGCGCACAATTTTTTTGGGGACGGCCTTGTTGAGGAGCAAACCCTAAGGAATGGTTAGGCTTCGACTTTCGTAATTGGCGAGTCGCTGACGCCGCAGGCTGCCACGCTATCGCGCGTGGTGTTTTTCACCATGTACATGGCCTCGTCGGCCAGATGCAGCAGTTCAGCCTTGGTTCGCGAGTCGCTGGGATACGCCGCGACGCCTACGCTGGCCGTGACATGCGCATTAATTCCGGTGTCTTGCAGCCAGACCGCTTCACGAATTAGTTTGTGCAGCCGGCGTGCCACACCCATCGCATTTTCTTTCGAAGTCTGCGGCAGTAGCACCACGAATTCGTCTCCGCCGTAGCGAAATGCCAGATCGATCAGCCGGCACTTGTCTTTAATCGCCTGTCCTATCTCCGCAAGAAGTTTTGACCCCATCAAGTGCCCGTGAGTGTCGTTGATCATCTTGAAATGATCGAGGTCAATAAAAATCAGTGAGAATTCGAACGCGTAGCGGTGCGATCGGTAAATTTCAGTGTCGAGCATGAAATTCAAATGCCGCGCGTTGTACAGGCTGGTGCAATCGTCGGTAATGGTCAGCTCGTGGATGCGTTGCACGTGCCGCGCATTCTCGATGGCGATTGCCGCGTAGTCCGCCAGCGCTTCCAGCAATGCCATGTCGCGATCGCTGAACCCTTCTGGCCCAATGCTGTTGATCAGCTCGATTACCCCCAGGCACTGTTCGCGGAAGCGGACCGGGACCGCCACGATGGATTGCGTTTCCATCTTGGTTTTCGCGTCCACCTGTCCGAAAAATCGCGAATCCTTCGACGTGTCCGGCACCACCACCGCTTTTCCAGTTTGCGCCACCCAGCCAGCCAGCCCTTGGCCGACTTTGATTCGTACATCTTTCAGAGTTTCCGCGCCCTTGCCGGTCGCGATTTGGAAATACAGTTCATTCTTGTCCACATCCATCAAAAGGAGCGACCAGGTATCCGGACGCAATACCTCGTTGATCTTGTCCATGATCGTCCGCAGCACTTGATCCAATTGCAGCGACGAAGTAAGCGCCTTGCCCAATTCGTGGAATACCGAGACCTCGTTTGAAGCCTCGATCATCGGCGGGTCAATCGGAAAGGGAATGCTGTTGTTCTGGTTGTTCGGGTTACGCCGACGTTCGACCCCTTCGAACGGACGTCCGTCCGGGTTCCGGCGTTTGGTCGCGCCGATGGGAATAGTGCTCTTTCGGTCTGGGTTTTCGGTCGTCAACGTCTCACTATTATATAGGAACGGGGTTGCGCCGCTGCAACGCCCTTGATCGCTCGATTGACAAATCGCCAACACCCCGGCTTTTCTTTAATTCTGGCGTGACATTGACACACCCTCGCCCGACGCCTATATTTTTTCCTTAGGTTCCGGGTTTTTAACGCATGTCTTCGACCCATTTCGGCGAACATCTAAAACGCGAGCGTGAGATGCGCGGTGTGTCCCTGGAAGAAATTTCCCTGGCCACGCGCATTGCCCCGCGCTTTTTGGCCGCGCTGGAAAGCGAGCAGTGGGAAAAACTTCCTGGCGGCGTCTTCAATCGCGGCTTCATCCGCTCGGTGGCCCATTATTTGGGTTTGGATGAAGACAGCATGGTCGCCGAGTATGCTTTGCATACCAAAGGCCGCCCCGAGCCTGGAGTCGTCGCCGACCCGCCGGACAAGCCCGAGAGCCAGTGGCGCCAGATCACCCTGGTGGTGATATTTGCGATTATCGTTATCGCGGTTAGCTGGTTTGCAATTCAGTATCTGGTGCCGCGTGTTACCGCCTATATGCGCAAACGGGCTGCCACCACTTCAAATTTGACTCGCGAAGCTGGTGGGGCTTCTCAAGGCGTACTGAATTCTTTGCCTGCGAATCCGGCTGTGGCGGCAAATTCCGATCCTTCGAGCGTGTTGGCAGCGAATGCCGGCGCTCCAACATCGCTCGCGGTGAGGCTTCAGGCGGCGAGGGATGCGGACATCACTATCGTAGCCGACGGCAAGCCAAGCTTTTCAGGGCGCATGAATGCCGGCGACGTCAAACAATTTGCCGCCGTTGATTCGATCCAGATTATTTCCAGCGAGGCGTCCGCTCTCCTGGTGGACCTGAATGGGCAGTCTGTGACCCTGCCCGGTCAACCCGCGCAACCGAGTTCCCTTACTCTTACTCAGAAGGATCTGAAAAACGCCGGCGGAGCCTCCCATTAGCGCCCAACTTCGCGCGGCTGTTCGCGCCGGTCACGCGACGCTGGAACAAAAAATAGACATCATCTCCGGCACGCAGAAGCTTTCTGCCGAAGATTTTGCCGAGTTACTTACAGTTTTGTCCACGGATTCGGAACCTTCCATCGCCGAAGCTGCTCTGGATTGCATCGCCACGGAAAGTGATGACTCGTTTCTCGCGGCGGTGCGCCGCGCGGACGCCGATCCCAGGTGTTTTGCATACTGCGCCGAGCACCTTGGTGACCGGCCGGGAATCGCCGATGCGCTAGCCGCAAATCCGGCTTGTCCCGCCGCGATCGTCACTCAAGTGGGTGCGAACTTAACCAGCGAAGGGATTCAGGCGCTGCTCGACAATCTCGATCGCCTGAGTTCGGATCCCGAATTGGGTGCGAAACTGGCCTATTCCGAAGCGGCGACGCCAGAGCAAAAAGAGCTGCTCGCCGAAATTGAAACGAATACGATGTTGAAAACTCAAGAAATGGAGGAAGCCGCGAGCGAGGTAGTGCCCGACGTAAAAAAACGTCAAACTCTCTTGCAGAAGCTTTCTTCGATGAACGTGGTGCAACGCGTCCAGCTCGCGGTGAAAGGCGGGCGAGAGGAGCGCATGTTACTGATCCGCGATCCGAACAAAATCGTGCAGCGCGCCGTGTTGCAATCGCCCCGGCTCACCGACCTGGAAGTGGAAAATTTCGCCGGAATGGCCAACGTGTCGCAGGAGGTGCTGCGGAACATCGCGAAGAACCGCGCATTTATGAAAAGTTACGTGGTGGTAAAGAACCTGGCTAAGAATCCCAAAGCGCCCGTGGACGTCACCTTGCATTTGCTGCCACGTTTGATTGCAACCGATCTGAAGCAGCTGGCCGGGAACAAGAACGTTCCGGAAACGCTACGATCCTCGGCACAAAAACTTCAGCGCCAGCGCAATGCGGCCCGCCCGTCCGAGTAAAATTCCGGGCGCTGGTCCGTCGCCTCAACCCGAGTCTCCGTGAACCCTCCTCAAATGTCCGGTGAACTCTGGGTTAAATTTTTGTGGCCGTTCCCCATAGCACGCTCACTTCGTTGTGACAGTTTCTAGTGACTTTTCAATCTGTTTCTTATATTCGTTGGCCTTTGCCAGGATCGCCGGTTCGTCCAGCGTTAGCATGCGCCGGTCTTCCATCACGATTTTGCCGCCAATCACCACTGTCCTCACATCCGTGGCCTTCAACGCGTAAACCAGTTGCGAGTAGACGTTGTACATCGGCGTCGCGTGCGGTGCCGTCGTATCCACCAGAATCAAATCCGCCTTCTTGCCCGCTTCGAGCGAGCCGATTTGTCTTTCCAGATGAATCGCGCGAGCCCCGCCGATCGTCGCCATCTCGACAGCTTGCTCGGCGGGCAACGCGCGCGAATCCATGCGCGTGATTTTCTGCAGTTTGGCGGCCAGATCCATTTCTTCGAATAGGTCTTGGTTGTTGTTGCTTGCGGCACCGTCGGTCGCGAGCCCAATCGCTTCGCCTGCAGCCAGCATGTCGCTCACTGGCATCACGCCCGCAGCTGTCTTCATGTTGCTCGAGGGATTGTTGGTGCAACCTACACCGAATTGGACGAGTGTGGTGATGTCCGCCTGATCCACCCAGACGCAATGGGCGCCAACCACATCGGGGCCGAGAATCCCTTCTCGAGCAAGGTATCCAACGGGAGTGATTCCATATTTCTCCCGGCTCTGCTGCAATTCAAAGGGCGCCTCGGCGATGTGGATCAGAATCGGTGCGTGATTGCGCCGTGCCAGCGCAGCCGAATCCCGCAAGGTTTTGGCCGAACAGGTATACATCGAATGTGGCGCGGCCGCGGCCACGATCAGCGGATCGCCGCGCCAATGGTCAATGAATTTCTGCGTGTACTCCAGCGCCTGCGACACGTTTTTGTTGTCTGGCGCGGGAAAATCAATAATCGTCTCACCCAGCACCCCACGCATGCCTGCTTCTTTGGTCACTCGCGCCACAGCATCTTCGAAATAATACATGTCGGCGTAGGTCGTGATTCCGCCGCGCATCATTTCCAGAATCCCGAGGCGAGTGCCCCAGACCACGAAATCCTCGGTCACGTTGCGGGCCTCGGCCGGAAAAATATATTTTTTCAGCCAGTCATCTAGCGAAAGGTCGTCCGCAATCCCGCGAAACAAGCTCATCGCCGCGTGCGCATGACCGTTGATCAGCCCAGGCATGACGATGGCACCGTGAGCGTCCACGATTTTTGTCGCTTCATACTGCGAAGTGAGATCAGTGCTGGTTCCCACGGCGACGATCAAATCGCCGCGTACAGCGACCGCTCCATTTTCGATCACGCGGCGCTGGACATCCATCGTGACCACCGTGCAATTCGTCACCAGCAGATCTACTTTGTCTTTGGCAGAAGCGGTTTGGGGATTCAACAGTGCGCCAGCACCACAGACGAACGCACACATACAAAGGCAGAGTCGGAGCAGAGGAAATCTCCCAAATTCGCGGTTCACAATTTCACCAAAAGATCGAGTTCGCATGGATTCCTTTCGCTTCTGAAGCTACCTGCGAAGCCTACAAGAATGAAGAATCAAACTGCCGCGGCAGCAATCCTGCTGACGTTTCCTTCTCTACTTTTCCACTCAAATTTGCCAGCAGCACCGGTATATCGCCGCAGAATTCCCAGATAATCTGACGGCACGCGCCGCAGGGCGGCGTCAGCGCCTCGACATCCGTAACCACCGCGATGGCATCGAATCCTCGCTCACCTTCGGACATGGCCTTGAAAATTGCCACGCGCTCCGCGCAACACGTCAAACCCAACGTGGCATTTTCGATGTTGCAGCCAGTGTAGACTCGCCCGGAATTCGCTCGAACCGCCGCACCCACGCGGAAATTGGAAAATGGCGCGTGCGCGTTCTCCCGCGCCTGCTTTGCCGCCACGATCAGCGAATCGAATTCACTCATGAAATTTTTCGCCGCCTTTAGTTTTTACTGGAAGCAATTCGCGGAATCACCGCTCGGAGCAGCGCCACAAATTGCGCTCTTACCCGCTCGCCCGTCTCCATCACCTCTTGATGATTGATCGCTTGGTCCAAAATTCCTGCCGCCATATTCGTGACGCAGGAAATTCCCAGCACTTCGATCCCCATGTGCCGCGCGACAATCACTTCCGGCACCGTGGACATTCCCACCAAGTCTGCGCCAATCGTGCGCAGGTAACGGATCTCGGCGGGCGTCTCGTAGCTCGGGCCCGAAAGCGCCGCGTAAACGCCTTCCTGAATTTCCATCTTCAGCCGCCGTGCTTCCTCAGCCACGATCGCGCGATAAGCCTGCGAATAGGCCTTGGACATGTCCGGAAACCGCGGCCCAAAGCGTTCGTCGTTCGCACCGATCAGGGGATTCGCGCTCTGCAAATTGATGTGATCGCGAATCGCGACCAGCGCACCCTGTTTGTAGCTCTCATTGATTCCGCCGGCCGCGTTGGTCAAAATCACGGCTTTGATTCCCAGGCGCCCGAACACGCGCATCGGGAACGTTACTTCCTTCGCCGAATATCCTTCATACGAATGCACGCGGCCCTGCATGGCGACCACCGGAACATTTTCGGTCTTTCCTATTACCAACTGGCCGGCATGGCCTGTCGCCGTTGATTGCGGAAAACCTGGAATCTTCGTGTAAGGAATTCGCGTCGCTTCACTGAGCTCATCCGCGAATGCGCCGAGCCCGGAGCCCAGCACCAAAGCAATCTTCGGGCGCAGCTTGGTCTTCGAAAGAATGAATTTCGCCGCGCCCTCCGCCTGGGCAAATTCGCTCTGCTGGGCGCCGGGCTTTCTTTGCGACGCGCTCATGACAGCATGATTCCCACAATTGACGCGGACATCAGATTGGCCATCGTGCCGGCGGCCATCGCCCGAATGCCTAGGCGCGCCAGGTCCGCTTTCTTGTTCGGCGCCAGCGCACCAATCCCGCCAATCTGAATTCCAATCGAACTGAAGTTCGCGAACCCACACAACGCGAAGGTCGCAATCGTGAACGAGCGCGGATCCAAACTATCCTTCATCGGCCCCAGCCGCTGAAACGCCACCAGTTCATTCGTGACGGTTCGGAGTCCCAGCAAATTCCCGACCGTATGGCAATCTTGCCACGGAATTCCGATGACCCAGGCCACTGGCGAAAACAGCCAGCCAAAAATCTGCTCCACGCTGGAGGGAAACCACGCCACCCCATGATTCGCCAGGAAGTTGTGGGTGACACCGAAAATTCCGTCCACCAGATAAATCAACGCGATAAATGTAATCAACATCGCGCCGACGTTTACCGCCAGATTCAACCCGTCAATCGTGCCGCGCGAAATCGCACCCAGCGCATTGGTGTCGCGCTCCAGCGGCGCCATCTCCACGCGTCCGGACGTTACCGGCACTTCCGTTTCCGGCACCATCATTTTCGAAAGCAAAATTGTTCCCGGCGCGGTCATGATCACCGCGGCGAGCAAATGTTTCGCTTCGATTCCGTAGGCGATATACGCCGCCATGATCCCGCCTGAGACGTGTGCCATGCCGCTGGTCATCACCGTCATCAATTCGGACTGGGTCAGCTCAGGAATGAATGGACGGATCGTCAGGGGCGCTTCGGTCTGCCCCATGAAAATACTCGCCGCGACGTTCAGCGACTCCGCGCCGCTCGCGGCCATCAGTCGGGTCATCACCTTTGCGGCCTGCTTGATGATGAACTGCATGACTCCGTAGTAGTACAGCAGCGCAAAAACCGCGGCGATGAAAATAATCGTTGGCAGCACCTGAAAAGCGAAGAAAAATCCCATCGGCGAGCCTTTTTTTCCCAGATCGCCGAATACGAAGTAGGATCCGTAAAACGCAAAATCCAAAACCCAATTTACCGCCGCGCCGGCCTTCTGGAAAATGAGCCGACCGTACTGCCAGCGCATCACCAGAAACGCGAATACGATCTGCAATCCGAGGCCCCACGCCACCGTCTTGTACCGAATGGCCCGGCGGTTGGTCGAAAACAGAAACGCCAGCCCCATCATGGTGATCATTCCCAGAACGCCTACCAGGCGGTGCATGCGCGGCACTCTCCTCGAACCTTCAATCCGTTTCCTTCGGGCTACCTAAGATCGCCTGCCCCAATGATTTTCCGCACTAGCGGCGTTCGCGCCGGTGCGTCGTCGCCAATCTCAAAGCTTTCCGCCAGCAGCCGCGTCGCCGGCACCAATCGCGCGTCCAGGTTGTAGTGAATGGTGCAAAGATTTTCGCCGGCCCTCACCGCATCGCCGATTTTCTTTTCGAGCACCAGACCTACGGCCGGATCAACCTCGTGCTCTTTCTTCTCCCGTCCGCCGCCCAGCATCATGCTTGCGGTGCCCACCTGTTCACAGCGAATTGCAGTCACGTAACCTGTTCGATGCGCCGGAAGGCGTGCGGTATGTTTCGCCTGCGGCAACAGGCCCGGATCATCAACGATCTTCGGGTCTCCTCCTTGCAACTTGATGACCTCGCGGAATGTATCACGCGCGCGGCCCGATGCAATCATTTCCGCCGCAAGGTCGCGCCCTTCGCTCACCGATTTTGTACGTCCGCCCAGCACGAACATCCAAGCCGACAGTTCCACCGAAAGCTCACGCAAATCCGCCGGCCCGCCGCCGTGCAGCACTTCAACACACTCCTCCACTTCCAGAGCGTTGCCGATCTTGCGCCCCAAGGGCTGCTCCATATCGGTAATCAGCGCTACGATTTTTTTGCCCATCCTCGTACCGGTTTCGACCATCAGCTCGGCCAGATACTCTGCATCGGCTTGCTTCTTCATGAACGCACCGTCGCCGGTTTTCACGTCCAGCACCAGCGCGTCAATTCCCTCCGCCATTTTTTTGCTCATGATCGAAGCGGTAATCAGGTAGGGACTTTCGACCGTCGCGGTCACGTCGCGCAACGCGTACAATTTTTTGTCGGCCGGCGCAATTTCCGGGGTCTGGCCAATCAGGGCGCAACGCGCCTGCTCCAGCACTCGCCGAAATTCAGGCAGCTTAAGATGAACGTTGAATCCGGGAATCGCTTCGAGCTTGTCGAGCGTGCCACCGGTATGGCCCAATCCTCGACCGCTGATCATTGGGACGTACAATCCCGCAGCGGCCACAATCGGCGCCAGAATCAGCGAAGTCTTATCGCCAACACCGCCTGTGGAATGTTTGTCCACTTTCGCGGCGGGCAAATCCGACCAGTCCAGCACCGAGCCGGAATGCAGCATGGATTCGGTCAACGCGTTCAGTTCCGCGCGAGTCATACCGCGCCACACCACCGCCATCAAGAACGCCGCGAGCTGGTAATCCGGAATGTGGTCGTGGGTGGCGCCGGAAATCAAAAACTCAATTTCTTCGCGGGATAATTCCGCGGCGTCGCGTTTCTTGCGAATAATGTCCACAGCGCGCATGAATAGGGTTCGCGGTCAAACTAGCATCGCGTTACACGCGAGTCAATGAAGCTCAGGGTAGGGGATATTTTCGTTTCCAGTGGGTCAAACCATAAATCGCGGCAACAGCGGTCAGCGCTAACCCCACATAAATGTGCCAGCCATGAAGCTCAAGCACCGAGAAAATTGCGGCAGCCATCGCAATCGCGTACGAGATGGCTGCTTTGCGTCGCGCACGCGACGTCGCTACTCGAAGTTCGTCCAAAATACTTCCTCAAACCTTTGAGAACTTCTGCGCGATTTCCGCAGCGGTGTTTTGCATCTCAGCGTGAATGAAACCATTCGAGACGAGCAGGTCCGGCCCACCCGGACGATAGGGTCCGCCTGACAGATCGGTCACCTTGCCACCAGCTTCCGTAACCAGCAAAATCCCCGCCGCCGTATCCCATGATTTCAGCCCAAATTCCCAGAAGGCCTCGAACCTTCCGCAAGCTACCGAACACAAATCGAGCGCCGCCGAACCATCGCGACGCACTCCATGAGAGCGCAGCGTGAATTGCCAGTAATAGTGGATATTCCCGTTGTCGCCGCGTTTGTGCGTGGGGAATCCCGTCGCCACCAGGCTGGTGCCGAGCTTTTCGATTTTCGACACATGAATCGGTTCGCCATTCAGATATGCGCCCGCGCCGCGTGTCGCGGAAAATAGTTCATCGCTCACCGGGTTGAAAACCACGCCGACCAGCGGCTGGCCATCCTGCAGCAGAGCGATCGAAATCGCAAAGCAGGGATAGCCATGCGCGAAATTCGTGGTGCCATCGAGCGGGTCCACATGCCATTCGTAGTGCGAGGCCGCTGCCGCGCCGCTCGACCCTTCTTCCGCGACAATGCGGTGTTCCGGAAATTCCCGGCGCAACCGCCCCACGATAATCGCTTCGGAGCGCTTATCCGTCTCGGTCACCAAATCCACGTCGCCCTTGTAGCTGATTTTCTGTGGACGGCTGTGCTCGGCCAACAGCACCGCGCCTGCCTCGCGTGCCGCTTCCAGCGCGACTTGTAGAAATTTGTCCATTGAGTGGTCTGCAGCCGCTTCCCGCATCAGCGCGGGGCTGCCGTCGTGAAATATTCCTTTCGATACCGAACTGTGTCGCCCGTGCTGACTTTCACGACAATGTGCCGGTCGCTGCCCGGTGGCGGCGTCGGCGTTGGATAGTAGCCGAGCAAATACTGCGTGCGCAGCTCGCGATTGATGCGATCGAAAATCCCGTCGAGTTCTGTAAGACTGGTGGGGTAGAACATTGCTCCCCCGGTGCTGTCCGTAATTGTTTCCATGGCGTGTTCGCCCGCAGTGTTCCAACCCGCATCGGATTTCATCGGGCGTACCACGACCGTATAAAGCAGCGCGTCTGAAGCAATCGCAGCGCGGCGCGTAGCGTCAAACGTGGAAGAGCTGGTCGTTTCACCGGCGTCGGTAATGATCACCAGAGCCCGCCGCCGTCCCGCGCCTTGTTTTTTCACCTGTTGCGAGCCAAGAACCACCGCGTCGTAGAGCGACGTGCCCATGTCCGGAGCCGCATCCACACGGTGTACGGCGTTCTCGAGCACCTTCGGGTCGTCGGAAAAATTGTTCAACTGAACCACGTCGCTGGTGAACGAAAACACCGCCAGCCGGTCACCCGGTCTTACGACTTCCTTTACGAATCGCTCCGCTGCGTCTTTTTCGATTTTTAATTCAATCGTGGCCGATCCGCTCGTATCCACCAGCAGCGCCAGGTCGAGCGGCCGGTTGGTCTGCGGTTCGAATCGCACAATCTTCTGTGGTACGTTTTCTTCCAGCAGTTGAAATGCGTCTTGGGTCAATCCAATGACCGGTTCGCCGTTCGCATCAATCACGCTGGCGAGGATATTGACCAGATCGGTCTGAATGCGAATCGGCGGCCTTTGCTTCTGTGTCGTGGCTTGCGGCGTGCGCGGCTCCGCTACAATCGCGCCCGATATGAAAATCCCAGCAATCGCGATACCGGCCGCGCAAAACCTCGATGTGGTTGGTTTCATCTAGGAGGTAGATTCATTCCTGCGCGAAATGGCTTCCTGTCCCGCCTTTTCGCCTTCCGCCCAAACCGCTCCGCCGGCGAAATATTCTTTCTTCCAGATCGGAACGACTCGCTTCAAAGTATCGATCGCATGACGGCAGGCCTCGAAAGCCGCCGCACGATGCGCCGAAGTTACCACGATCACCACGCTGGTTTCGCCAATTTCGAGCCGACCCAGGCGATGCACCATCGCTAATCGGTGTACCGGAAATTTTGCGTGAATTTCCGCGGCAATTTCGCGCATTTTTGCGTAGGCCATCGCTTCATACGATTCGTATTCAAGATACAACGTTCGCTGGCCCTTAAAATTATTTCGCACGAACCCGTCGAACACCACGACCGCGCCATCCTCCGGCGCCTTCAATTTTGCAACCAGTGCCCGGGTATCAATTTTTTCGCGGACTAGCAAGATCAGGTCGTCCGAGTGTGCCATGGTTAGCCTCCGCTCACCGGAGGAAGAAACGCAACCTCGTCGCCGGACGCCAGTTTCGTGCGCCAGTCGGCGTATTCCTGGTTTACCGATGTCGCGATGGACCCTCGAAAGTCTTCCAGCTTCGGAAAACGTCGGCCGTAACGTTCGAACAAATCGTCTACGCGCGCACCCTCGGAAAGCTCTGCATCTTCCTGCGCGACACCTGTAATTTCCCGGAGTTGTCCGAAGAAAAGCACGTGAATTTGCATGAACCCGTATTCTAACGCTCCGCCGCCCACATGGCGAACCCAGTGCATACACCAGTGGCCTGGGTGAAAATTGTCCCGGCCCCGCTGGTCATTTCGATCCCGACGCCAGCCGCGTAATCACATCGAGCCGCGTGGAGGCTCGCTGCAACGCCGCCGTCAGCGCTTCCGCCTCGCGGTCGATTGCCGCACGATCCATCCGGTCGAGCGCTTCATTCAACCCCGGCAGCACCTCCGGCGCGTATCCGGCATAATTTCCCGGCGCGTAGATGGTGTGCTTGTACCAGGCACGATTGGTCAGGCCTCCCGGCTCAAGTAAACTCTGTTCGATCTGTACCAGTTCGCGATTGATTCGATCCTGCACGGCCAGCACCAGCGTCCCGCGCGCCTTTTGTAAGGCTTGCGACGCGCGCGCGGCTGCTGCGGTCAATTGCGCCGACGCTTCCACCACCGCTTTCGTTTTTTCGTTGGCGACGCCGGCTTCCTGCGCGCGGGTGGTCACCCCACTGGCAGCCCGCGAAATTTCCCAGGCGTATGCTGGATAATCAAAAGGCAGCACGTCTGCTTCGTCCAGGCGCAGCGCCGCGGTTCCCAGCAGCTTCGCCAGCGTGGCGTGATAAACGAAAGTGGGATCGCCGAACGTTTTCATCCAGTAGAAGTCATCATAAATCGAGTGATAGACGCCGTAATCTCCCGCAAATCCCATGTCCATCGAAGGAATTCCGGCGTGATCGAAGAATGCGCAAAAATCAGAGCCCGCGCCCAGGTCGCCGACTGGAGCCTCGCCCGATCCTTCGGGTTTAGTGGTCAGTCGCATCGCTGCGCTGAATTGCCCTTCCGAATTGGTGGAATGTTCGAGCCACACTTCATAGACACTCCGCGAACCGCTGGGGTCCGGGACCTCGCGCGCCACGTCGCGAATCAGCTCCTTCAACGATGGTGTGCCCGACCCATTGAAATTCGGCCCCGCAACCCCGACGTCCGTATTGATGTAAGCGACGGCCTTGGCCTGCAGCTCCGCTAAATTCGCTTCGACGAATTCAGTGGATCCGATCAACCCCGGCTCTTCGCCGTCCCATTCGCACATCACGATCGTTCGTCGCGGCTTCCACCCGCTGCGCGCCAGTTCGCCAAGTGCCCGCGCCGTCTCCAGCATTGTCGCTGTGCCGCTCCCCGGATCTACCGCGCCATACACCCAGGCGTCGTGATGATTTCCCAGCACGACCCATTCGCCGTCGGATGTGCCACGCAACTTGGCGATGACGTCGTAAATCGGCCGCTGCTGGTAATCCACCAGCACCTTCATGTGCACCGTGGTGTCGCCCGGCCCCACATGGTAGGTAAAGGGCAAACCGCCTTGCCAGTTTCGCGGAACGTGCGCTCCGCCCATGTTACCGAGAATCACCGCGGCATCCTGCGCGTTGATAGGCATCGTCGGAATACGCGAAATGTTTGTCGCCTCGGATGGAGCGATGCGCTTTGCGCCGCGCGTTGCCGCAATACCGGAGGTCAGCGGATCACCGGGATAAATTTCCGTGTACTCCACCGAGCCGCGCTGAATTCCGCTCATTGGCCGCCACGGCCCCTTGGTGAACACGTCGCCTTGGGTGTAACCGTCATCTTCAGGGTCCGAATAAATAATCAGGCCAAGAGCTTTGTGTTCTTCGGCGAGCTTGGTCTTGATCCCGCGGTAGCACCGTCCATAACGTGCCAGCGCGATTTTCCCTTCGACGCTGATTCCGATTGCGGCAAGCGTCCGATAATCCTCCTGCGTCCCGTAATTCACGTAGACCACTGGCGCGGTGATATCGCCCGAGGGCGAAAACGCATTGAACGCGCCCACTGCGTTCGGATTTGAAGTATCTGGGTCGTTGGTGAACGCCTGTTCCGGTGTCGCCAGTTTTTTCCTTTCAGGTGTGACGAGTTCCAGGCTCACTTCGCGGGGCATCCCGAGATACGCGCTGTAGGTGACGATCTCGGTGTCGAATCCATAGCTCCGGTATTGATCCCGCAGCCATTCCGCTACCCGGTGGCTGCCTTCGGTCCCGGCCATGTGCGGCTCATTGGTCAGATGGCGCAGGTTATTTTGGGCATGTGTGGCGTCGGGAATTGCGCGAAATTTTTGTTCCAGCGCGCGTTCCGGCTCAACCCGCGGCGAGGCAAATCCTCGGATGGCGTGCGCAGCCTGCGCGGCCAGCGACCCCGACCCCGGAAGCAGAAACCCCATCCCCAACAAAGCTGTCACGCCAGATCGCCATTGCCAAATCCCCATTCGCACCCCGCAAGTTTTCTTACGAGCAAAAATTCTAACCCACCTGTAGCTATTAGCCCGGATGATTCTTGGTTTGTGTCCTAAGTTCGCGGTCACAACAAACATTCGACCCAACCCAGAAACACGGTGGGAGTTGCGCGCGCTTGACCGCAATTCCTTCCAGCCATAAGGTAAGCTGTCACTAACACAAATGGTGGAGATAGCGAGACCAAGATGAGGGTTCTGATTTCCGGCGGTACGGGTACCGTGGGCTCCGCGCTCACCGATTCGTTTCGCTCGGACGGCGCGGTCGTAAATCATCTGGTGCGTGGTAAGGAAAAAAGATCGCCCGACGACGTCCTCTGGAATCCTACCAGTGCGATCGTGGACGTACCGGCGATGGAAGGGTACGACGCTGTTGTACACCTGAGCGGCGCCAGCATAGCGCACAGCCGCTGGACCAAAACCCGCAAGCTGATCATTCGCAATAGTCGCGTGGATACGACGCGCGTCCTGGTGGATGCGCTTGCTCGCCTTAAACAAAAGCCAAGTGTATTCGTTTGCGCTTCCGCGACCGGATATTACGGAAGCCGGGGAGACGAAATCCTCACGGAAACCAGCGGCAACGGCAGCGACCTTCTGGGGCTGCTCTGCCGCGCGTGGGAGGCGGAAGCCTCACGTGCGATTCCCAATGGGGTGCGCACCGTCATCGCTCGCTTCGGAATCGTCCTCTCGCAAAAAGGCGGTGCCTTGCCTGCGATGGTCGGTCCTTTTAGGCTCGGGTTTGGTGGCCGCCTAGGTTCTGGAAGACAATGGATGTCGTGGATCGCGCTGGACGATGTTGTGGCCATAATCCGCGCCGCGATCGCTGAAAAATCCTGGAGCGGCCCCTTTAACCTTGTAGCGCCTGAACCAATCCAAAATGTCGAATTTACTCGCGTCCTGGCCAGCGTGCTGCACCGGCCTGCGTTTTTCGCGGTTCCGTCGTTCGCACTACGAATCGCTTTGGGCGAAATGGCCGACGCGCTGCTGCTGGCCAGCCAGCGCGTGCAGCCCGCGAAACTTCAAGCGGCCGGTTACCGCTTCCGCCATGAAAATCTGGAAGAAGTGCTGTTCAACACCCTGAACAAACCGCAATAACTCTAAGCTCCACAAATTTCCGAAATGGAATTTGTGTCGGCAGCTTTGTTCCGTTGCGGGACACATCCTCACGATCCTCTCGCAGTTTCAACCCTTCGATTCAAACATGCGCGAATCCGTGTGCAATCTTGAATTTTCGATTCGTCTCTAAGTCCTTACCCTTCCTCGCAGAATGATGTCGCCGCCAATCGCATGGAATTTGATCCTGTTGCGAAATGCCCTGAACCGGTATGGCACATCACTTGCGTTCATCGTTTGCAGATGAACCTATTACGCAAATCGAACCACGTGACGCGACAAATCGGTGCGCCTGGAACCCGGACGACCGTTGCGCGGCTTCCTCGCATTTTGCAGAGTCCTTTCGTATTCTCGTTATTCGGATTTTCGCTTTTAGGCTGCGGCTTCGCCGGCCGCCCACCTGCAAACGAAGTTGTCGTGCTCATCAATCCGCCCTTGGCAAACGTCGCGCTCGGACAAACACAACAATTTCAGGCAAGCGTAACAGGCTCGACGAACACCGCCGTTATCTGGGCTGTAAACGGCCTCGCCGATGGCAATGCTACGACCGGCACGATTTCATCCATCGGTCTTTTTACGGCCCCGCAGAGCTTGCCGAATCCTGCCAGCGTAACGATAACTGCTACCAGCCAGGCCGCCCCGCAAAGTGGTGCCTCCGCGGTTGTAACTCTCGCAGATAGTCTGCAAGTCACTGTTTCACCAGGAATCGCATCAGTTGCCGCCGGTGCGGCGCAGGTTTTCAGCGCAACTGTTTTCCACCCAGGAGGCTTGTCCACAACTGTGACCTGGTCGGTGAACGGAATCACCGGCGGAAATTCCGTCGTCGGCGTCATCCGGTCGAACGGCGGGGATTCTGCCGTTTACACCGCTCCGGCCGCAGTGCCCTCTCCCCCAAATGTGACGATCACGGCGACCAGCACGGCCGATCCGGCAAAATCCGGAACGGCGACCGTAACAATCACTTGCGCGGCCACGAATTCGATTTCGCCCTCATCCGCGAATGTCGGTCTCGGTCAGCCTCAAACCTTCACGGCCTCGCTATGCGCAGCCCCCGGCACACAAATTTCCTGGGACGTGAACGGCGTTGTGGGCGGCAATGCAATGCTTGGAACAATCGTCGTGACCGGCACAACAACCGCTACATTCACCGCACCGCAAAGTCTCTTGTCGCCCAGTTCGTTGCAGATTCACGCAACCGCCGGCACGGTATCGGCCGCTGCGACAGTTACGATCACCAGCAACATCAGCGTGGCCATTTCACCGGCCAGCGCGTCGCTCAGCTTGAATCAGCGCCAAACTTTCACACCCACCGTAACCAACACAACCAACACCGCACTTTCGTGGACTGTGAATGGCATTTCAAACGGAAACACGGCCCTCGGTCAACTGTGCCAGCAAGGCACAAATCCCTGCCAGCCACCGCCCATATCATTTGTGGGCAACATTGACTACATCGCCCCGGGCGCGGTACCGACGCAAAATCCGATTACTGTGACCGCGACCAGCGCCGCCGATATTTCACGCAGCGCGAACGCTACGATCACCATTGCGGGCGCCACCGGAAATGTTTCGATAACGATTTCACCGCTCTACGTCTTCCTGCCGCCGACTACCGGCAGCGCCAGCACGCAGAATTTTTTCGCGAATGTTGCCGGCAACGTAAATTCCGCCGTCACCTGGTCCGTGCAAAGCGTCGTCGCCGGCCAGGGCTGCGCCGGCACGGCGTGCGGTTCGATCATCTCCACCGGAAACGGCACCGCTCTATACACCGCGCCTGGCGGCGCGCCTTCGCCCAACGCCATCAGCGTCACGGCGATCACTGCTGCCGACCCCACAAAATTCGCCACGGCAACCGTTGCGATTACGGACGGGCCGGTCATCGAAGTCATGTTGCCTTCGAGTGTTTTTTCCGGCGCCGTGGAAAGTTTTCCGCTGGCGGTGCAAGGCGTCAATTTTGTTGCCGGCGCGGGCGTATCAGCCTCGACCCTGCTTATCAATGGCGTGGCCCGCGGCACAACCTGCGCCACTTCGACCGGGTGCGTCACCGCCCTAAATCTGGCAGATGTGCAAGCCGCTGGCACACTCACAATCCAGATTCAAAATCCTCCGCCTTCAAATGCGCTGTCGAATCCCGTTCCATTCATAATCGTGCCGCTCGACACTTCCGTCGGCGCGATTGCGCTCACACCATCCGCGCCTGCCACAACACAAATCCAATTCATCGTCCCCGAGCCGACTACTGCCGCTTCATCCGCACCCATTAATGTAGATTCGATTGGTTCGTTGACCAGCGGCGATTGCGAAATTGCGGGCTCACCGGTCACCGTGACGCGACCCGCATCCGGCACAACCATCCAGAGCCTGTGCATTCATGGCAGCGGTCTCGATCCGACCTTTACGTATTCGTTCAGCGGCCCTGGCGGCGTGCCCGCAGCCAGCGACCTTCCAGTAACAGCTTCTTCGATCACCGGCCTTTTTCCCAATCTGATCGAGCTTGACCTACAAATTTCCAGCACAACTCTGCCGGGGGTTCGCTCGCTCTTCATCACCACATTGAACAACGACCGGGCAGTGGCGAGCGGAATGCTCGAGGTGAAATAAGCATGAAAACGAAAATAAAATCCAAGCCCAGAACGAACTGCATTTTCGCCGCCCTGATCACATTCGGTGCGTTGTTCGCGAGCACCATCGCAAGTTCCACCACACTCGTCCGCATGTCTGTGGCTCAAATGACCCAAGCCGCGCAACTCGTGGTGCGAGTTCGCTGCGTTTCCAATTCCACAGCGTGGGATGCCGGTGAAATCTGGACCTTCACATCCTTCGCCGTCGAGGAGACCTGGAAAGGCTCCCAGTCTGCAAGTTCGAACTCGGTTCTTACCGTTCGACTTTTGGGCGGCACCATCGGAAATCTAACTTCAACGGTGTCCGGCATTCCGCGCTTCGTTCCCGGCGAGGACGTAATCCTGTTTCTCGAGCCCACAACCCGCAGCGATTATTCCGTGGTGAGCTGGATTCAAGGTACTTTTCGTATTCGTCGTGATCCTCGCAGTGGCGGTCCACTCGCCATGCAAGACACCGCTTCATTCGATACTTTCGATCGAGCGGCTCGCCAGTTCCACGCGACCGGGCTTCACAACATCGCGGTCGAAGATCTGCGCTCGCTGGTGAGCGCCGCAATAGCAACAGATTCCAATCGCATACGAGGAGTAAAATGAAGCGCCCCATCGCCACCTGCACCGCGGCCTTACTCGTTCTCGCTTGCGCCCACGATGCCCAAGCCACCCTCTACACTTTCGACTCGACCATCCCTGCCGCAGGCGGATGCCCCCAGCCGAATCATTTCAATCTGGCGCTGGCCTCGCCCGTCAATCGCAGGTGGAGCACTTCGCTGCCTTCTATTCTCCAGCCGGTGATTCTTACCGTCGCAACTTCCGGCACGACGGCCCAACTCAACGAAATCGAGCAGGTCATCGACGATTCTTTCGGCGCATGGTCCGGCGTCCCCGGCACCACCTTCAACGCCACCACAAATCCAGGTTTGCTCGCGCCGCTCGCGAGGGTCGCCACGCAGAATTCCTGCTCCGACGACGCGGAAGACAATCTCGATGGGCTAAACACGATTTGCTTCAATCAGTCGAGTACCGGATTCACCAGCGGCGTTCTGGCCTTTACCCGCACCATCACCGCCAACGCGCCGGGCACTACGGTAGGCTCATCCTCGCCGGCCTTATTCGCCGGGCAAATCCTCGATTCCGACACGCTGTTCCGTAACGACGGGCAAGCTCGCTACGCCACGCCCCCCGCGCTCGCTACCGCGCAGGGTCAGGGCGCCTACGATCTGGAATCGCTGCTGACCCACGAACTCGGCCACTGGTTTGGTCTCGATCATTCGGCCGTCATTCGCGCGATCATGTTCCCGTTTGCGCCGCCGCCCGGCCAGTTTATCGGCGACCGTCCCACGGCTCAAGCGCCTGACGGCCCACTCGCCGACGACGACCGCACTGGCGCGCGTTTCCTGTACCCGGATCCCGCTGATTCCGTAAACATCGGCTCGGTCCGCGGCCGCGTCCTACCCGCGAATCCATTTTCGCTGGTCACCCTCGCTGCGCCATCGCCCGGCTCATCCGTCACTGGAATCGTCGGAGCTCAGGTTGTAGCCGTTGACGCCGCTACCGGCTCGGTCATCGCCGGCACGCTGGGCGGTTGGAGCTGCAGCGCGGCAAATCCGCCGACGCAGTTCGACGGCTCCTTCGACCTCGAGCGCCTCCCACTGAACCACTCCTACAATCTTTACGCAGAACCTCTCGTAGGCTTGGCCCTGCCCGCCGATTTCAGTTTCGCACTGGCAGGTTTGTGTTCCGATGCCATCGCGCCAGCCTGCACCACGCCGCCCGTAAACACCAACTTCAACATCCGCATCCTTCGAGCCTCGCAGTGATCAATCCATAAGTCTCGCGCTGCGGCGCACCAAAAAAAAACGGCTCCCGGGAGCTACGGGAGCCGTTTCAAAGCATCGCGAACTACGAGCAGCTTCTACTGCGTCGAAAGGTCCATTTGCGTCATGCTAATCGTGTTGACGCTCCGCAACATGGGCGTCTGCGGAGGCAGCAAGTTCGGGGTCAAGAACTGCGTATCGAATGTATATTTACGGGTCGGCGGGCTGTACACCGTATTGCAACACTTGTATAGCCCAACGGCCTGATGATTGTAGTAGAGGCTGACGATCGAGCCCGTGTACCAAAGGTTCTGTCCACCCCAGTTTTCGATATAGCGCAGGAAGTTATGCGCCCCACCGTCGGTGCCGTAGTCGGCCGCTGCGGTGCCGGCAACGCCTGCTAGGGGGAACGGCACGCCTTTGCCACCGATGATCGCCATGCGGTACGTGGTGGTCACCGCATTTCGCCCACCGTTGGTTATAACGCCACCCAAACCATAGGGAAACGCAAACGTATTCACGTCGTTGAAGTTGTCGGAAAGCAAGGTCACGGCATCAGCAATAACCGCAGCCGCGACGTATGTGTTATTCAGCACCCCGTTGGGTTGAGCGTTGTAGTCGCCCTGCACATAGACCGGGTTTTCCGCCGCCACAGTCAGACCGCACTGCACCGTGTCGCAGATTCCGTTGTTGATTGTGCTGCCGTTTACCAATTTCAATGCCCGGCGAAATACCAATGGAGGATTTTGGCGAGCGTCCTGCGCACTTGTATAAACATAACCGGGCCAGGGAGGTGTCGTCGTGCAGTTGGGGTTGACGTTAACCGCTAATGTAGCGCCGACATTCATGGGCGCGAGATTGGTAATCGGAACTCCCACCGCACTATTCGGAAATTGCGGGGTTTTGCCGTACGTTCGAAGCACGGGTGTGGCGTCTACGCCCGAATTGTAATCTCCCTCGACGTCTTCTCCCTGATCGAGTGCGGTATTTGGGCAAGCGTTCGCCGACAAAGGATCGACAAAGTCCTCGAAGCCGAATGCTCCGGTCTTTATCACACCGCCGCCGACAGATACAGGTGCACCGCCTGCTGTATTGTCCAGCCGATCGCCACGGCGATCAGAAAAATACACCGTGTACCCAGTAACGTTAATTGCATTCGTGCCGCTCGCCCCGATTGCCCCCGTAAACCACTTCGCCAGGTTAGCGACGTCGAGTTCGACGTAGTTCATCGCGCCACTCAGTACGATGGCGTTCCCGGCGAGCGTGTTGTCTCTCGCTAGCCCTTCGCGTGTGTCGTATAAGGCGTTAGGCCAGAAGTTGTATCCTACGTTGAAAGTGCTGGTTGAAGCCGGCATTGCCGGGCAGCCGCCTGTCGTCGCCCACGAGGGATTATCCCGCACTCGAGCGAGCCGAATTACTGCGTTCGGGCTTGGCTTCGGGCAATTGATAGGGGTCACGCCCCCATTGATCGTTGGCCCTTGCGGCGCAACCTGTGCGCCTGGCAAGTTGGGCTTGCTCGGAAAGAACGGACCAGTCGCGCCGACGGGGCTGATGTCTGGACCAGTCAAGCCAAGTTTCAGGATTTCTGGTGTGACGTCAACCCAGTTATGGCTCGTGTTTTGATAGTCAACTTTGATGCAGCCCGTGATGATCGGAAAATCTGTCTTGATCCAATATCCGTCAGAAGGAGTATAAACGGCGGTGCTCGCGGCCTTCGACAGCGGTAATGACCAATTTCCAGCCGCTTTATAACCGATCGTTTCTACGCGAGCCACTCCGTTCGTTCCCACAGTGTTCCATGCGAGTGACGCTAGATCTACAGGGTTCAGCGTGGAGATATTCGGCATCTGCACTATGTCGCTGTCTGTACAGGTTCCCGACGGGCCGTAGTCGGACAACAGAATCCGTAAACTGGCTAGGCTGTAGTATCGCTCCGACAATTTCGCCGCGTTGGTTGCTTGTTCACCGGGGACTGGCATGCGAATCAGGTCGATAGACTGCCCTCCGATCGATGGCGTCGCGATACCCACATTCAATGGCAAAATGCCCGTTTCCTTTACGCCGATATTGCTGTTGTACGTACTCGCCGCCAGGGATTTAAAAGGGGTCCAGAAATTTCCGCTGAGTGCTCCGATAACGTTGGGGGCACTCTCGCTTCCTTGAGCGGTCGACAGGGCCGCGAAATTTCCTGAACCCGGATTGGTCGTAATGTTTACTGTCGTGTTGTAGCTTCCAGTTGTCGACGTGCCGTTCTCCAGGTTCGAACGGATGATTTCTCCCGCCGCAGTCACCTTGTCTGAAAGTGTCAGGGTGCCGCCGTTCTCCGCCAGCCAAAGATTGCCGTTTGAATGCAGCCGCCCGCCAAAGCTGAAGTCCGGGCCGGCAAAGAAATCACAGTCGTTGTAGCAAAACATTCCAAATTGGAAGATCGGAATCGCGGCGGTCTGGACCACGCGTTGCAGTTTGACTTCCGACCCTTGTGGCGTCATCGCCGTCACTTGTAGCGTGTAAGGCGTCAGCAATCCGACCAGCCCGGCGTTTTGTCCGGTCAGAATCGTGTGGGTGGTTGCGGCTGGATTGCCGCTGCCATCAGGAGTGAAAGTGATGCAGTAGCCATTCACTCCGCAAGGTGCGTTTGCAGCATGTGATATGTACTGAATGCCCGAGCCAGTCATGTTCGCGGGCACGGTGGTCGTCATAATGTTGTTGATGTCCGTCGCGCTCAATACTGGACTAGCGTTAAAATCCGCGGCAAGTGCTGCCGTCATTGATTCCATTCCAGCCTCGGCGGCGTAGAATGATCTCTGCCGGTCGGCGTTGTTCCCGCCCAGCTTCTGGTCGGTCATCACCATCCATGTCAGACCAACGATCATCGAAGACACCAGCATCAGCACCAGAAGTGCTGTGATGAGGGCCATTCCCTGCTCGCGATGCTTCTTCACGGACGTTCTCCTTATCGCTCTTCCTCGACCTACTGGTACAAGCTGAAAAACGACAAACTCTGAATGCTGACTTCTGTTTGAAGGTTGTTGCGAAAATACTGGTGTGATTGCAGCGATATTGATTCCGACCGAGCTGCCAGTAGCAGGTTCACTTTTCGAATTTGCGCAGGCGTGTCCGGCGCGATAATTTGCGGCGCGTTGGCGGCCGGCGCGGTTGCAATAGCGTCCACTATGTCATACGTCACGTTGAGGTTTTCAATCACCTCGGCAACGGCCACCGCCGGATTGAAATTTACCTGCCGCATCAACATTGGGCGTTGGGGGTTTGCTTTGCTGTCAATGTAGTACGTGACCATCCAAATACGCGTTGCTGTTGTCGGCGGGTATGCACCGCTGTTTGGCGGAACCGCCGTTTGCGGCAGAGTGCTGTTTGCCAGACCGGTTTGATTGAGTTTAAAGGGATCTCCGCCGGCGAACGAAACCACCTCGCCCGCGACCCCGGTGATGCACTGCAGGGTAACTCCACCGGCATTCTGAAACATGATCAAATCGCCCACTTTGAGTCCGGTGTTGCCGGTATTGATGTTTATGCAGTTCGGGTCGAACCTTATCTGGCTTCCGTTTGCCGCGATCGACCCGTTCGGACATCCTGGATTGGTACCGGAAGCAGCCAGAAAAATTGGGGATTCATTGAGCGTCCGCGGATTGCCAGGAATCGTATTATCAATCAATGAGTTATCAGCATAGACCATCGTAATCATATCCGTGTTGTTGGGGCCAAACAGCGTCACGCTCGGATTGGCGGGGCTGGGCGTTGCGGTTGGCAACCCTTGGCTGAATCCAGGTGTTATTGCCTGCAACACCGTTGAGTTCGTGGGGAATGTGTATGCCAGCGAGGGCGGACTCGGTTTGTTTACATTCACAACGCCCGCATTATTCGGAAGCGGTATTCCTCCCTGAGGTATCGATTCCCCCGCCTGCACCAGGTCGCGGACCATGTAGTTCAAACCTGCACGAAGATTTTCTTGAGTGTCCGCCATCATGGTCACACTTTGGGTGGCTTGGCTGGCCTGGGTTAGTGCAGCAAGCGTGGTCCCCACGATGACAACAAGTATTCCAAGTGTCACCATTAATTCGACCAGGCTGAATCCGTCTTCGCGCTTCATTCGCGTCTCCCTCGACTTACTCTACGAGTACTGTGAAATGTTAGTTACTAACGTGTAAGTCCGCCTGAATTTTGCTGCTGTGTACGTTATCGAGACCGTGACCTGTCGCAGATCAGCACGGCCCGCCACCGGCTGAATCAGGATCGTCCGGGTAAAGCTGCTCAGGGGAATTCTGATATCATCCGCTGTTCCCAACTTTCCATCTGGACCTGGCGTCCATATTGAATCTGGAATTGCGCAATTATCGTCGGCCGTTCCTTCGATGCCGTCGAGGCCGGGGTCACACAATTGAGTCGCGCCATCCGTAAAAATGCCACCCGCCGATACGTTATTTATGTTGGCCCACGTTGTCTGGCCCACGTCCCGAGCCGTGTACACCGATTCCACCGCTTCAGCCGCCTTTTGTTCCGCAATGTACTCGTCTTGTGACATGGCCATGTAGGCTAGCCCATCGCCAAGCATCGCTCCAAGAGCCAGAACGCCCACCGCTAGTACGACCAGCGCGATCATCGTTTCGATCAGCGTGAAGCCGGCGTCAGTTCTTCGTCGATTCTTACTCTTCATTGCCATTCTCCTCTCCGCGCAATCCGTTCGTGAGCATTTCAGTACACGCACTGCGCGCCCGGACATCGGTACGAATGTACGCGTCCTGTGCCACCCAAGACCGTCAGGGCCATCGCCGTTGTTCGGTAGTTGGGGATGCCCAGGAACACCGTTCCATTGATGGGATTACCGTTGCCGTCTGTAAAGCTTCCATCGCTTTGAAAGGTCATCGTTGGAGGACCACCAGCCACCCCTCCGAAAAAAATCGCCGACCCATTGCCCCAACCTTCCGGCGTATCAGGTTCACCTGGGAACAACGTGAATTGGACAGAGCCTTCGATCGGAAGCGTTAGAATCACTGTAGGAACGTTCGCCGGAGGGTCCAGTCTGGTCAGCACAATGCAAGCTGTGTTCACCTGACAGGGCGCACCTGTAAAAAATTGAACTTGGATCGTGCGGCGAGCAGAGACGGCCGTTTCGCGTCCCTGACGGAGCGCGCTTTTCACTTGCGCCGCCGCTGCTGCGGCGCGGTTTTGTTGTAAGGCTGGTTGTAGTTGTATGATCGCCATCGCCGCTATCACCATGATTATGGCGATGACGACTATCATCTCGATCATCGAGAAACCTTGCTCTCCCGGTCGGGCTGGCGTCGTGCCCTGCATTTCTTGTCGCGTGTGTCCCACATCACCCTCGAATCGCCCTTGTACCCAGGGCGCGCATTCGCATTCTGTGCCACTGCTAATGCATTTCGCAGGCCAGCGCACGCTTGATGTAACTATCTACAGATGATTGATTTACGGACAGGTGGGCTAAGGGTGTAATCCCGAATCAGTTTTGGCGGGGTAGAAATGTTACATAACTTCCGCGGGTCTACAGCGAGAGGATTGGCCTCGGCGGCGGCATTTTGAGGGAAAAATCCAAATCAGAAGAGGCCTAACCGGATGCGCGACGCGGCTTTTCTCAAAAATGTTGCGCGAAAATCCAGGATATCGTCGGTGACAATCCGCGATTCGCCTTGACGCAAAAAATGCCTGAGAATTAATCCCGGCTGCGCAGCTTTGCCAGCAGTCGCAGAATTTCCAGGTACAGCCAGATCAGCGTGACCATCAATCCGAACGCGCCGTACCATTCCATATATTTTGGCGCGCCCGCCGTGACCGCATTTTCGATGAAATCAAAATCCAGCACCAGGTTCAACGCCGCGATGATCACCACAAACACGCTGAACGCAATTCCAATTGGACCCGATCCATTGACCGCCGTGAAATGTATTCCAAAAAATCCCAAAACAATCTGGGCCAGATAGAACAGCGCGATTCCACCAGTCGCTGCAATAATCCCCAGCTTGAAATTCTGAGTCACCGGAATCAAGCCCGAGCGATATGCCAGCAGCAGGGCGAACATGGTTCCAAACGTCAGGCTCACCGCCTGAATCGGAATGCCGTGATATCGAACCTCAAACATCGCCGAGATGCTGCCCAGCACCAATCCTTCTAGTAGCGCGTAAACCGGCGCGGTCACCGGCGCCCAGGTTTTCTTGAAAATCGTCACCAGCGCGAAAATAAATCCGCCAATTCCACCGATAAGCAGATACGGCATCACTGCCTGCGCATTTCCAGCGTGCATGAAAATATTCCAGGTCCATGCCGCCGTTCCGACCACACACACCAGCAACAATCCGGTCTTGTTGATCGTGCCCTGCAGCGTCATCGCTTCGCCGATTCCGGCGCCTTCGCCTTGGAACGCCCGTGCGTTCAAAGCCGGGTTCGAGGTCCTCATCAGATCTGCCACGGTAATTTCTCCTTCCTTCAGCTCGCCAACTGCTACGCCAGCCTATCGAACAACCCGGATTAAAGCATCTTATGTGCTGATTCGCAAAACAGTTTCCCGCTCAATCAACATCTGTGGGCCACGACCATCGTTATGCTTTCGATTCTCCGGCAATTTGCCGTTGCACCTGTTCTCGAAATTGCAATGGATGAGCAATCTGCCGGAACGCTTCGGGCGTGCCGCCAGTACCTCGCAGAATCACCGTGCCGTACCCCAGCGCTCTGCCTATCGCTGGCTCTTCCACCACCACACTCTCGATTCTAGGTAGCAGAAGCTCGACCGTGCGCCGGCTCGCCAGTCCCGTTTTCACGATCACCCGTTTGTTCGTTACCGCCATTTCCGTCGCATCCCGCCGCACCAGTCCGACAATCAAAAACATAAATGCAGCCACCAGACTGGCCACGCCCGCCCAACGCAATGCTCCCGAATATTCCTCGCCGCCATGCAGCGTGCCCCAAGGACCGGCCAGAAGTCCCACTCCCACAATCGCCAATATCACCGCTAGCGTCACATGTCCGAGCATCACCACCCAGTGCAATTTCGTTTCGTACTGCACCTGCTCGCCGGCGATCAAATGTTTTGAAGCGTAACTCACACGAGCTCCTTGCAATCCGATCTAAGTATCGGAATATCCAAAATGACAAAAAATCCAAAGCGATTCAAAAGGAATTGAAAGACATGGTAGCGCTAACGGGAATCGAACCCGTATTTCAGCCTTGAAAGGGCCGCGTGCTAACCGTTGCACCATAGCGCCAAAGGGGATACCGCAAGGACGAGTAAAGATTATCCGAGATTACGCCGCGATTCACAAGAACACTTCTGCGATAAACTGGAAGCCTGCTAGCTCGCCCGGTCCTGAGCTCGAATTTCCATTTCCATTTTCTCTTTTCTATCTTCTATTTTCTATGTCCCACCGCCTTACAGCCATCCCTCACGCCGGCGCAGTTCTGTAATATGCGCCACATGATGCTTCCCGTGCCACGCATATAACGTCAGCGAATCATCGAGCGACATCGGGTTTTCCCATTCAGGGTGCCGCATCGTACGCGCAAATTCGGCGGGCTTCATCGCTCGCAATATGTCCACCCAGCGGTGATGCAAGCTATCCAGCAAATTCAGTGAAATATCGACCGGCAAAGTCGAGTCGTGCAATTCCGCCCATCTTGCTTCGAAATAAGGTTTGATCAGCGGTTCGTCTTCGGTGAGCGTTAGCTTCAGCCGCCCGTACGCATTCATGTGACTGTCGGCGACGTGATGCACCAGTTGCCGGACCGTCCAACCCCCAGGACGGTATGGCGTGTCCAATTGTTGCTGGTTCAGGCCCTTCACCGCCTCCCGCAGGCGCGCCGGCAGCCTTTCGATATCATTGATATAGCGGTGCCGCAGTTCTTCGGTCAGTTCGCCGTGCCGGTGAAATTTTCCAATGGGATAACGCAGATCAGTTTCGGTTTGCATCGCAAGACACCCCTCGTTGGTAGGTAGGCTGTTTGACGCGGCAGGGTGGCGTTTAGATTCGCTTCGTTTTGCCCAAGACTGTTTCTACGACTGGCTCTCGAGATATTCCTCGTGCCACGCCATTTGAATACCTTCCAGTTTCCCTTCGTTCGAAAGCTTCGAATCACCCGTGAAACCCGGAAGCTGCGTCACGAATTTATGCAGGTCGGTGAAACGCACGGTCAGCGGGTCCAGTCCCGGATGTGCCTCCGCGAGTTGAATCCCAATTTCTTCCGCGTTGTCCCAATCAAATGTATTCGGCATCTTTCTAGTGCTCCGCTTCCTTCGCGTAATTCTTATTCCAATCCGGAATCTCCACCACAATATCCTTGGTCCCGTCCGGCACCAACTGGCAGCCCAACCGCGACTTGGGAGTCACACCCGGAGCCTCATCCAGCTGATCCAATTCCGCGTCAGTCGCTTCGTTGCACGATTCCAGACCTTCGTGCACGATCACATGGCAGGTCGAGCACGCGCAAACTCCGCCGCACGCATGATCGAGGCCTTTGTGGAATCCCTGCGAAATATCCAGAATGCTTCCGGGCAAACCATCATGCCCGTAGGGAATTTTCTCCGGATCCACTTCCACCGGCTCACCGTTCTTTATGAACGTGACCTTATACTTCTTGGTCGCCGGCACAAATTTTGTCTCTTCAATATACGGATTCTGCCCGCCCATTCTGACCAGCTCCTCTTGCGATCGCGCGCATCCGCCCGCTTCCGCGCTCGGCAAAAACACTAAAACTCGTCCAGCGATTTCCCTTTGAGCGCCGTCTGCAGCGCTCCATTCATCAGCACTTCTGCGAGATGTTCGGTCGCGGCATTCAAGGCGTCAATTTTCTCGCGCATCAATTTGTAGTCGTTTCCAGCCATCGCCGTGCGCAATTCTGTTTCCGACTTCTCGATCGTTTCGCGCTCATCTACGGCAACGACGTTCGCGCCCGCGTTCTTCAGAGCTTTGTCCGTCGCCGCCAGTATTGATTCAGCTTCCGTTCTTGCTTCGATCGTCTGGCGCGCGGCAAAGTCCTGCTCCGCGAAATCAATAGACTCTTCCAGCATCCGCTCGATCTCCGTATCCGACAATCCGTAGCTGGGCTGCACTTCCACGGTGTGCTGGTCGTTCGTCCTCAAATCTTTGGCCGCGACCTGCAGAATCCCATTCGCATCAATCAGGAATTTCACTTCAATGCGCGCCAGCCCCGCCGGCCCCGGCGGCGTCTTCAGTTGAAAACGGGCCAGCGACCGGCAATCCTTCGCCAGTTCGCGCTCGCCCTGCAGCACGTGAACGTCAATCGCGGTCTGATTGTCCACGCCGGTTGTAAACATTTCCTGCGCGCTCGCCGGAATCGTCGAATTGCGCGGAATGATTTTGGCGATCACCCCGCCCATGGTCTCGATGCCTAGCGATAGCGGCGTCACATCCAACAGCAGCATCGTCTTCACGCCCGATTCGAGGATGTCCGCCTGCACTGCCGCGCCCAACGCTACAACCTCGTCCGGATCAAGCTCGCTGTGCGGCACGCGTTCGAAGAAATCCCCCACCGTTTTGCGCACCAGCGGGATTCGCGTCGAGCCGCCGACCAGCACGGCTTCGTCAATCTGTTTGGGCGTCAGTTTTGCGTCTGTCAGAGCCATCTTCGCCGGAGCCATGGTGCGCGCCACGATCGGAGCGATCAACTTTTCGAATTCCGTCCGGGTGATCTCCCGTGAGTACATTCCCTTCGCGCCCAGCGGATATTCCACCAGCGTCTTCTCGGCCGTCGAAAGCTCGTGCTTCGCGCGAATCAAACTCTTCCGCAGCGTCTGTACATCTTCACCGCGATGATCGAGCTCAACTCCGTATTTCGCCTTGATCTCATTCCGCGTCAGATCCATCAACGCATTGTCAATGTCGTCGCCGCCCAGGTGCGTATCGCCGTTCGTCGCCAGAACCTGGTAGATATCGCCTTCCGTCGTGCTGATTAATTTCAGTATCGAAATATCAAAGGTCCCGCCGCCGAAATCATAAACCGCCACATGTCCGCGCTTCTGCTTATGCAGTCCATACGCCAGCGCTGCCGCCGTCGGCTCGTTTACCAGCCGCAAAACTTCCAGTCCTGCCAGCCGCCCCGCATCTTTCGTCGCCTGGCGCTGCGCGTCGTTGAAATAAGCCGGCACCGTAATCACCGCGCGGTCCACCGGCTCTTTGAAATAAGCCTCGGCCCACGATTTCAATTCACGCAGGATGTACGCGGAAATTTCTGGGGCCGTGAACGACTTGTCACCCAGCACCACGCGGATCACGTTGTCGCTTTTCGCGTCAATCCGGAAAGGAAAAATCTTCAATTCATCCTGAATGTCCACGACGCCGCGACCCATCAGGCGTTTCACCGAGTAAATAGTCCGCTCCGGCTCGGTCAGCAAACGATTGCGCGCATCTTCGCCGACAATCACTCGGCCCTTTGCGTCCACACTCACCACCGAAGGACACAACGACGACCCGTACGGTCCCGAAATAGTCCTCGGCGCGCCGCTCTGCTCGTCCATGTACGCGATCAGACTGTACGTCGTCCCCAGATCGATTCCGACTACCCTGCCCATGATTCCCCTTCGCCACTCTGCAACATTAAAATTCCTGCGACGACTACGCCGCCGCAATTTCCTTCTGCACTCCATCCACCAAATTCCGAATGTAACTCCGTCGGTTCAGTACTTCGCTCATCCGCGCCAACAAAGCTGACCGCTTCGCGTCATCCGCTCCTGAATCAAACGCCGCATCCCATTGCGTACCAAGCGATCCCAGTTCCGCATCTACTTCCGTCAATTTCGCCTGAAAATTCTGTGCCGCCGCGTCCAATCGTCCACGCAAAGCCGCCACATCTCCGCCCGCGGCTCGCGCATCTCGCAATTCATCCAGCGATTCGTTCAACTCGAAAACCTCTTCGAGCAGTTCCGACGGTGCCTGCTGCTTCGTCGTTCCTTCCTTGCGCACCTTCAAAAATTCCAGCAGATACTCGACGCGCGTCAGCGGATCGCGTAGCGTGCGGTACGCGTCATTCAATTCGGAAGAGCGTTCCAACGACAAATTCCGTTCGAACTCGCTGGCTCGCACGAAATTGTCGGGATGCAGCTTCCAGCTCAGCATGTGGAACTGGCCTTCGAGCGCGGCCGGGTCGATTGTCAGCTTCCTCGGCATCGCAAAAAACGCGAAGTAATCCATTCCCGGCGGCAACGGCTGGATTTTCCCGCAAGCCGCGCAGAAATGCGTTCCGCTCACCGCCCCTTTGCAGTTCCAGCAGCTGGTAACCGGCACGCCTTCCGCTCGTTTTGTTTGGGGCTGTGAAAGTGGCATCGTTTTTTCTTTTAGTAGTGCTTTTCTTTTAGTAGTGCGTCAACACAATTGGCCGGCGCTGCGCCGGAAAAATCGTCCGGAAACCATATCGATTTTACTGGGGCTAAACTGCATTGCAGGCAGGAAATTACGCGGTAAACGAACTTCCGCACCCGCAACTGCGCGTCGCCTGCGGATTCTGAAACACGAATCCCTGCTTCATCAGGTCTTCTTGATAATGAAGAGTCGTGTCGTGCAGGTACAAATAGCTTTTCGGGTCCACAAAAATCCGCGCGCCATTTTCCTCGAACACCTTGTCTCGGTTTCGCGCTTCGGTATCGAGCCGCATCGCATAACTCAACCCCGAACACCCGCCGCCTTGCACGCCCACGCGCAGTCCACCCGACTCCGCCGGAACGCCCTCTTTCGTGAGCAGTTCGCGAATCTTCTCGGCCGCTCGCTCTGATACGTGAATCATGTCTCGTTTCGCTCCGGCTGCTCGTCGCCTATTCACGAGCAGCCCAGGCAAGGCCCTTGCCACCACATTCTCGTCAGCAAAGGACGGGGGTTTAGCCCCTGAAGCCATGCTGCCGTTGATTCTTAATGCGCTGAAACTGCTTCAGCGGACTTCGCTGCTTCCGGCTCACCCTTGCTTTTTCTTCCAGTCGCCCAGCGCCGCCTTGATCGCGTCTTCCGCCAGCACCGAACAGTGAATCTTCACCGGAGGCAAAGCCAACTCGCGGACGATGTCCGTGTTCTTGATCGAAAGCGCTTCTTCGACGGTCTTGCCCTTGACCCATTCAGTCGCGAGCGAAGAGCTCGCAATCGCCGACCCGCAGCCGAACGTCTTGAACTTGGCCTCTTCAATGATGCGTGTCGTCGGGTTGACCTTCATCTGCAGCTTCATCACGTCGCCGCATTCCGGCGCGCCCACCAGCCCGGTCCCCACGTTCGGATCCGCCTTGTCCAGCGAGCCCACGTTGCGGGGATTGTTGTAGTGTTCGATTACTTTTTCGCTGTAAGCCATTAGTTCATTCTCCTGTTCACCGTTACGGTACTTTCCAAACCTTCACCAAAAATCACTTCTTCCGACAATGTCACATGCTCGATCGATGCCGAACGTCCCGCGCAAACTTCCTGCAAAGCCTTCGCTACCGCATCTTCACTCAACTTCAGCGTTTCCAAAAATCCGGCAAGTTCCGCCAGCTCACGAAACCGGCGCGAATTGCATGCGCCGCCATCCACATTAGGGGCAAAAAACACATCAAAAACCGGTGTGCGTCCGCTGAACGTTCGATGTA
>Ga0209006_10000092_pt1 | contig 95672 bp, 97 predicted proteins | sample JacPin_JW_Ref_O2_FD_188567 | JGI IMG/M metagenome (GOLD analysis project Ga0209006, IMG submission 188567) | Forest soil microbial communities from Algoma, Ontario, Canada - Jack Pine, Ontario site 1_JW_Ref_O2 (SPAdes) (version 2) | ecosystem: Environmental > Terrestrial > Soil > Boreal... | reverse complement strand
CTGACCCTATCCCGCCATCTCCACCACGATCTTGCCGACATGCGCATTGCCGGCCATGCAGGCGAAAGCCTCGCGCGACTCGGCGAAGCCAAAGCGATGCGAAATGACGGGATCGATTCCATGGGCGGCGATGGCGCGCAGCATCGCTTCGAAATTCTCGCGATGGCCGCAGGTGACGCCTTGCAGGCGCACCTGACGCATCACGGCGAGCGGCAGGTTGATCACAGCTTTGGCGCCGGAGAGAACGCCGATCAGCGCGATCGTTCCGCCGGGACGAATGAGACGCAGGGAAGCGTCGAGCGTATCGGCGCCGCCGACCTCGACGATGAGGTCGATCGGGCCGCCGGCAAGTTCGCGCGCCCGGCGCGGCCAGTCGGGCTCGGCGCGATAATTGACGACGGCGTCGGCGCCGAGCGCGCTTAACCTCAGCGCCTTGTCCTGGCTCGAAGTCGTTGCAATGACGCGCGCGCCCGACATTTTGGCAAATTGCAGCGCGAACAGCGAGACGCCGCCGGAGCCCTGGGTCAGCACGACCGAGCCTGGCCGGACGCCGCCCTGCTCGACGATCGCCGACCAGGCGGTCAGCGCCGCGCAGGGCAAGGTCGCCGCGGCCTCAGTCGAAATGGCCTCGGGCAGGCGAACCAGCGCCTGCTCGTCGATGACAAGCGTCTGCTGCAGCGTTCCGTCGCCGCCGGGGCCGCCCAGCGCTGTGGCGAGCTTGACCATGTCGGGTTCGCCGGCGATCCAGCCGGGAAAGAAATGGACGACGACGCGGTCGCCGATTTGCAGCTTTTCGCATCCGGGGCCCAGCGCCTCGACCACGCCCGCGCCATCGGAACAGGGAACGATCGGCAGCGCCTGCTTAGGGTTATAGACGCCCTCGACGAGCAGCAGGTCGCGCCGATTGAGGCTGACCCATTCGACGCGCACCCGCGCTTCGCCAAAGCCGGGTTGGCGAATGGGGCGCTCTTCCAACGTCAGCCGGTCGACGCCGAAGCCGCCGCGAAGCGCCCATGCCCTGTTGTTCATATCCGCCATGCCGGCAAGAGAAACGTTCCGCCGCCTAAAATGGCGCCAGAACAGAAAAAGGAAACAGAAAAGCGTTTGCCTTTGGGGCGCCGCGCTCGACGCGCCTGGACGCAAGGTTTCCCGCGCCTGTTGCGCATTTGAGCCGTTCGACCGCGTATCCTGCTCGGACGATCCCGCTACCGAAGAAACCGCCGGCAACGAGGCTTTGGCAGACGCGATATTGACAAATCGGAAACCATTTGGTAATCACGTTTCAATATAGCACTTTTTGATAGCGTTGTTGTGAATCTTTGAGCGTGTCGCGCGTTGAACCCTGGGCGACCGGGCGCTCATCCCGGAGAGGGGCTGACCAGCTTGGGTGGATAGACAATGGTCAAATGGCTGTTGAATCCGATCGGCTATGATTGCGCGCGCATCGAGCGGGAAGTCGTGATCATCGAAAAGAAACCCTATATCGATGTGGACGCGCTGCCCTTCCAGGACAATTCGTTCGGCTTCCCACAATGTTGTTCCGGCATGCATATTTGCCAGCTTTTCTGGTCCGACAGATTCCCGCCGACCACCAGCGAACCGATCGCGACCGGCTGCCCGTTCATCGACACGCGCCGCACGACGTTCGCGATGTGACGATCGACATGCGAGGCGATTGCGCGCGCCTTTGAAGGCTTCGTTTTGACAATCCCGCAGCGGCGGCCCGGCGTCATTCCCGCCCCATGCAAGACGGCCGCGCGCGCTCGGCGACAACGTATTTGCCGCGGCAGGAAAACGCTTGCGCAAATGTTTCGATGACGATAGCCTAACCATAAATTAGCATCCCGCCGATCACATTCTTTGTGAAACGCCGGGTCTTCAGGGAGAGGAGACGCGCCATGCCTCTGGGCATCGGGCCGCCGTCAATCGCGCGCGGAATTGTCTCCGATGGCGACGATCGTTGACGTCGCGCGCCGCGCCGGCGTTTCCGTCTCCACCGTCTCGCATGTCGTCAACCGCACGCGGCATGTGAACGCCGACACCGCCCGTCTCGTCGAAGAAGCGATCGCCTTTGTCCGCTTCCGGCCCAACGCGCTCGCCCGCTCGCTGAAACGCGCCTCGACCGACAGCGTCGGCATCGCCATGTCGGTGATCTCAAATCCCTACTTTTCCGACATCGTCTGCGCAATCGAGGCCGAATGCGCGCGCCTCGGCCTGATGGTGTTCCTCTCCGACACTCAGGACGATCCCGCGCAGGAGTTGAAAGTCGTAGAGGCGCTGCATCAGCGCCGCGTCGATGGCATCATCCTGGCGGCGTCAGCCGATCCGGACTGCCGGGCGGTCAATTATCTCAGCGACAATCGCATTCCCTTCGTTCTGGTCGATCGCTTCGTCTCGCCACGCTTCGATCAGGTCGGCGTGCAGAACAAAAGCGCGATGCAGCTTCTGGTCGCCCATCTGGCTTCGCATGGCCATAGAAGGATCGGATTCATCGCCGGACCGTCAGGCTTTTCCACGGCGCGCGAACGCATCGAAGGCTACAAAGCTGCGCTGAAGGCGAATGGGCTCGCCTATGATGAAGCGCTTTTGGCTCCTGGCAGCGCCAGCACCGAATCAGCCGATCGAGCGACGCGCAAACTGTTCGAACTCGCCGATCCGCCGACGGCGCTCGCCGCCGGCAACAATCTGACGACGATCGGAGCGATGCATGCGCTGCGCGAACTGGGCTTGCGCGTGCCGGACGATGTCGCGCTCGTCGGCTTCGACGATTTCGAATGGGCTGATTATTTCGAACCGCGCCTGACGGTCATCGCGCAGCCCTGCCGGGAAATCGGCCGCGAGGCTGCTTCGCTGCTGATCAAGCGAATCGGCGCGCCGGAGGGCAATGCCAGAACGATCCGACTGAAGCCGAAGCTCGTCATGAGGACGTCCTGCGGCTGCGGCGGTCTTTCGCATCCGAAAAAGGCTTCCGCAGCCGCCCGGCCGGGGGGCGCGTCATGAGCGCGCCTGTCCTCGCGATGAGCGGCATTGAAAAACGCTTCGGCGGCGTGCATGCGCTGCGCGGCGTCGACTTCGACCTGCGCCAGGGCGAGGTGCATGCGCTGCTCGGCGAAAACGGCGCCGGCAAATCGACGCTGATGAACATTCTCGCCGGCGTCATCGCGCCCGATCGCGGCGATATTCATGTCGACGGCGCGCCGGTGCGTTTTACCAATCCGCGCGAGGCGCAGGCGAGCGGCATCGCCACGATCTTCCAGGAACTCGACCTGGTGCCGGGCCTCGACATCACCGCCAACCTGTTTCTCGGCCACGAATTGATGCGGGCGGGCGGCCGTCTCGACAATGCGCGGATGGAGCGCGAGGCGCGCGCGCGCATGGAATCGGCGGGCGTCGACATCGACGTGCGCCGGCGCGTTCATCAATTGAGCATCGGGCAGCGGCAGTTGGTGGCGATCGTCAAGGCTCTGTCCTATGCGACGCGCGTGCTGGTGATGGACGAGCCGACCGCGGCGCTGAGCGCGGCGGAGGCCGAGCGCCTGTTCAAGGTGGTGCGCGCGATGCGCGAGCGCGGCGTCGCCATCGTCTATATCTCGCATCGCCTCGAAGAAGTGCCGCGCGTCGCCGACCGGGTGACGGTGCTGCGCGACGGGCGCCGCGTCGGCGAAGAACCGGCGAACGCCCCGCAGGCGCGGCTGGTGCGCTTGCTCGTCGGCCGTCCGTTCGACGAAATGTTCCCGCCCCGCGCCGACGCGCTCGGGCCCGAATTGCTGCGCCTCGACCATGCCCATTTCTTAGCCCGCACAGAGGTCGCCGGCTGGCAGGCGCCGCTCGACATCTCGCTCACCGTGCATGCCAGAGAGATCGTCGGCCTTGCCGGCGTGATGGGCGCGGGGCGCACCGAATTGCTGTCAGCGCTCTATGGCGCAGGCCCGCGCGGGCGCTGGCAGGGAAAAATCGAAGTGGCGGGCGAACCGGCCGAGCTTACTTCGATCGCCGCGGCGCGGCGCGCCGGCCTTGCCTTCGTCACCGACGACCGGCGCGGCAGCGGCCTGATCCTGCGCCACAGCGTCGGGCGCAATATCGTCATGTCGGTGCTGCGACGCATTTCGCGCCTCGGCTTCATGTCGGGCGCCGCCGAGGAGGAAGCCGCCGAGCGCTCGATCAAAACCTTCGACATCCGCCCGCCGCGCGCCGCCATCCCGGTCGGCAATCTCTCCGGCGGCAATCAGCAGAAGGTGGTCTTCGCCAAGGAGCTTCTGCAGGAGCCGCGCCTTCTCCTGCTCGACGAACCCACGCGCGGCGTCGACGTCGGCGCCAAGGCCGAGATTTACCAGCGCCTGCGCGCCCTCACTGCGAAAGGCCTTGGCGTGCTGGTGGCGTCAAGCGAACTGCCCGAACTGATCGGCCTTTGCGACAGGATCGTGGTCATGCGGCAGGGGCGCAGCATCGCCGAATTCCCCGGCGGAATCGACGAGACAGCGTTGCTGGAAAGCGCCACCGGCATTGTCGAGGAGGCGGCATGACGCAGACGGCGAAGGAAGATCAGGGGAACGCCGTCAAGCCGGCCGCAGCGGTGGTGCGCGATCCTCTCGCTTTGATCGTACGGTTCCAGAGCATTATCGGCCTGGTGTTGGTGCTGATAGGCGGCGTCGTGTTTTCGCCGGTGCGCCACGGCCAGCTTATTTTTCTGTCGCCCGACAATATCGCCAATATCATCCGCGCGATTTCCGAGACGGGCATCATCGCCCTCGGCATGACATTCGTCATCATCACCGCCGGCATCGACCTCTCGGTCGGCGCCATGCTGGGCCTGAATTCCGTGCTGACGGCGATGCTGATGACGACGACCACTCTCGGGCTCGTGCCGACGCTGCTCGTCGTGCTGCTGGCCGGCACGGCGTTCGGCACGCTGCAGGGCCTGATCGCGATCAGGTTCCGGCTGGAATCCTTCATCGTGACGCTCGCCGGCCTACAGATGGCGCGCGGCCTCGCGCTGATCCTGTCGGGGAATGTCTATATCAACATCTCCTACGGCGACGGACCGGGCCTGGCGCCGCCGGTGTTCGCGCTGCTCGGCGACCGTCTGTTTCACAATGTCGTGCCGGTGGCGACGCTGGTGTTCGTCGCGCTCGCAGTAGTGGCGACCATCGTTCTCAACACCACGCGGTTCGGGCGTTATGTCTTCGCCGTCGGCGGCAACGAGCGCGCCGCGCGGCTGTCGGGCATTCCGGTCGCGCGCGTCAAGGTCGCGGTCTTCGCGATCACCGGATTTGCGGCCGCCGCGGCCGGCATCGTCCATGCCGGACAATTCAATTTCGGCAGCGCCAATGACGGCGCCGGCTATGAGCTGACCGCGATCGCCGCGGTGGTGATCGGCGGCACCAGCCTGTTCGGCGGCGCGGGCTCGATGATCGGCACCATCGCCGGCAGCGTCATGCTCGGCGCGCTCGCCAATATTCTGCAGCTCAACAATGTCAACGCATCTCTGCAATTGCTGGCGACAGGCGCGATCATCGTGCTTGCGGCGGCGTTGCAGACCATGGTCGGACGCCGGGAGGGTTCGATGCGTTGAAACCCGGCGTCAGGGTGCAACAACAAAGCGGAGGAAAACATGCATACCCGACAGAAGCTGATGAGCGCGGTTTGCGCCGTTCCATTGCTGGCCGCCTCGACGGGCCTCGCAACGGCGGCGCCGATCGCCAAACATTGCGGGCCGAAGGACAAATATGTGATCGCCTTCTCGCAGGCCAATTACGCCGAGCCCTATCGGCAGCACGTCAACAACGACCTGATCGAACGGGTCAAAGCGATTCCGCAATTCGAATTGCAGATCGCCGACGGCGCCGGCAACGACAATACCCAGACTTCGCAGGTCGACAATTTCGTCACCCAGGGCGTCGATCTTCTGCTGATCTCGCCGTTCGAGGCGGCCCCGCTGACGCCGGCCGTCGCGCGCGCCGTGAAGGCAGGCATTCCAGTGATCGAACTCGATCGCCAGACCAATGGAACGCCAGGCAAGGATTACACCGCCTTCGTCGGCGGCGATAATTACAAGATCGCCTTCGAAGCCGGGACCTATACCGCCAAAACCTTGCTGCCGGACGGCGGCGATGTCGCGGTCCTCGAAGGCCTGCCGAGTTCGACGCCGGCGGTCCAGCGGCTGAATGGCTTCAAGGACGGCGTCAAGCAGAACCCGAAGATCAAGGTGGTCGCCGAACAGGCCGCCGATTGGGTGCCGGATAAAGCCCAGACGGCGTTCTCGGCGATGTTGCAGGCCAATCCTGACATCAAGGTTGTCTACGCCAGCAACGACATGATGGCGGCCGGCTCCTACCTCGCCGCCAAGGGCGCGGGCAAGGAAAACAAGATCGGCATCATCGGCACCGACGGTCTGCCGGGGCCGGCAGGCGGCGTGCGCGCCGTCGCCTCGGGACAATGGGCGGCGACGTTCACCTATCCCACAGGCGCGGCCGAATCGCTCGACCTCGCCAAAAAAATCCTGATCGATTGCGCCGAGTCGGTGCCCGACACAGTGACGGTGCCGACGCTGGCGATCACCAAGGACAATGCCGCCGATCTCGACAAGAAACTGAAGTTCTGAGGCCGTTGACGAGCCTTGTTCATCGATGAAGGTAAGCCGGGCGCGCCCGGCTTACCCCTCGCCTCTCCAGGTCCTCAAGCGGCGATGGCCTGCGCCGACGCCGCATATCGGCGCGTGCAATCGCCATCGTAATAGCTCATCCCGCAGTGGGTGAGCCTGCTCTGCAGATCGAGCCAGATCTCGCCGCCGAGCGCGCGCCAGCGGGCGCAGAATGCATAATCCTCGCTGAGATAGGCGCCGGTTTCGCGATCGATCGCACATTCGAACAAGGCATAGAGATTGTCGCTATTGGGCGTCTCGTTGGTCAACGTGTGGACGGCGCGGAACTTCAGTTCGGGATGAGCGGCGATCATTCGCTCAAACACCTGGCGGCGGATCAGCTGAAACCCGGTGCCCGCATATTTGGCGGTGGCGAAACCGCCAGCGCGGCGCAGTTGGTCGCCTTCGCAGATCTGTCCGACATAGGAAAGGCCGGCCGCCGCCAGCGGCTCGCCGCCGATCGCCCGATGGGGCAACGCGCGCCAATCGATCTGCTTGAGCGGATAGGCCCCGGCGGCGAACGGCTTGTCGATCCGCAACAGGCGCAGGAACTGATCAGGCTCGAAGCCGATATCGGCGTCGATGAACATTAAATGGGTGGCGCGCGGATTGTCGAGGAAGCGCGAAACCAACACGCTGCGCGAACGGGTGATCAGTGAATCGCCGCCGAGCAGGACGACATCGAGTTCGAACTCGCCAGCCGCGGCGAGCTGGATCAGTTTCAGCACCGACAACATATAATTCTGATTGACCAGCCCGCCGAAACAGGGCGTCGCCACGACGACAAACGGTTTAGACATGCCAGCTCCCCTCCCCGCCGCGCGCTGGGGACACTGGGCGCCGGCGGGTCATCGCCAGACCATGGCCGCGCAGCCTTTCGCCAGCCTTGCCGGGCGGCGTCAGCCTCCGAGGTCCGCGCTGAGGGCCATTTACTTGATTTCAATTTGTCGGGTGTTGGATTGGCCTCAGAGTTGCGGGTTTCATTCATGTCGCGTATCGAGCGAGAATCTCCGGCGGAAACGCCCGGCGCTGAATTTCGGCGCATATTGGCGGAGGTGCGGCAAGCCAAAGGCGACTTCGAACACCCTGATGAGGACGATAGCGAAGCTTCGACCTTTTCGGCCAATCCATTCGCCAACGCGATCTTTTCTTTTGACGGCCGGCCAGCGACGCCAGGCGGCGGATCGTCCTGGGACGCCGCGCTCGCCTGGATTGAAGAGGTCGATGGACCGGCGGCGATCATCGAGACGCGACAACCGGCGGCGGACACCGCGGAAGCGATTCTGGATGAACTCGGCTTGAACGAAAACCTCACCTACGAGGAACTCAACCAGGCGCGGCGCCTCTATATGTGGCGCAATCATCCTGATCGCCTCGGCGAAGCGCAGCGGGAACGGGCGACGCGGCGGGTGGCGATCGCCAATATGCTGGTCGACCGAGCCCAGGCGCGTCTTATCAGCGGCCGACGCACGTAAAAATTCCAGTCCACCGCGGCAAACCTTCACTTCGCGTTAGCCTCCGCGCGTTAATGTCCGTTCATCAACGCCTTCAGGGGGTCGGCGATGAGACGCATGGGCTGTCGGGGAGAACGGGTAGTCCGCGCCGCGCACCGGCCACGCGGCCGATCGCAATGCGAATCCGCCCCTTCGGCGATAAGGAATTTGGCGGCCGACCTTTGGCGGCCGCCACCCGTTGATTTCTCCATCCAGCTTGATTGAACGGTTCGCTATGAGATTTCTGAAGACCCCCTGGCTGCAATTGGCGGTCGTCATTCTAATCGGGTTGCTGGGCCTCGTCGGCGCAATCGACAATGTTCAAAATCCTTACGCCCTGGGGTGCATTCTCGCTCTGATGGCTCTTGGCCTCTGCGGCATCGGCCTTGGCGAATTGCGTGGAGCCATGGGCGCGCCAGCCAGTACTTCAGTCCAGGAAGATTCGCACGAGAGCCTGGAGGCCAAGCGCGCGGAACTCGATCGCGAACTGGATAATATCGCCAATCTCATTCAATCGCATCTCGACGCCAGCGACCGCTATTCCGATTCGCTGGCGCAAGCCGGCCGCAGCCTGCTCCAGTCGCCCAACCCGGAGAAGGTTCGCTCGATCGTCCGTCTGCTGATCGAAGCCAACGAGAAGATGCTGAACGAGACCAAGGAGCTCTCCGTCAACCTGGACAAGTCACGATCGCAAGTGGCGGCTTTGCGCTCCAAACTGGTCGAGGCGCAGGCGATCGGCATGCGCGATTCCCTCACTTCTCTCAGCAACCGGCGTTCGTTCGACAGCAACCTGGCCAAGGAAATCAGCGAGGCCCGGGCGCAGGGAACGGAAATGTGCCTGATGATGGGAGACCTCGACCATTTCAAAAAGGTCAACGACAATTACGGCCATCCGTTCGGCGACCGTGTGCTGAAATATTTCGCGGAGCTTCTCTTGAAACACATCAAGGACGGCGATATCGCCGCGCGGCTCGGCGGCGAGGAATTCGCGGTCATCCTGCCGCAGACGACGCTGGAGAGCGCGACGCGGCTCACCGATCAGATTCGCAATCGGCTTGAAGCCCAGCAATGGATGAACGCCCAAAGCGGCCAGCTCTTCAGCAAGATAACGGCATCTTTCGGAATCGTTCGGCTGGGCGAAAACGACGATTGCGAAACATTGGTGAAGCGCGCCGACACTATGCTCTACGAGGCCAAGCGCGCCGGCAGAAACCGCATCATCATCGAAGACACGGTCTGACTTTCGTTTTCTAGTGCGCCGCAGTCCTCTTGCCTGAAGTCGCCGCATCGCTGACAGGCGCCGGCTGACGCGGCCATTCCAGCGCGGTCCCGCTCTGGGTCAGCAGCACCCAATGATCACCCCTTCGCTCGATCGAATTGATGCGGCCGAGCTCGGGCAGCAGATCGCCGGCCCTGACGTGACGCAAACCGACATCAGTCTGCAGCAAGGCTTCGCCGTTCAGGACGTCGAGCAGCTTATAGGGCGATGGCGATAGCGATGACTCAAGGGGGCGCATTGGCGTCACGATGAGATTGACAGGCCGGCTGGCGCCGGCCTTGTCAGGGATCGAACCCGTCGGCGTCGGATCGACGGAGCGGGCCGCGGCGCCCGGCGTCGCCAGCGCAACGGTCGCCGCGGGGCGGTCGGCGACGGCGTTTTGGCCAATCGAGCCGGTCGGCGTCTGATCGACCGAGCGGACGGCGGCGTTGGAGGCCGCCGCCATGACCGCGATGACCGGCCTGTCCTCGTCGACGGCGACGGCCGCATGATTCGGTCGCCCGAAGATGCCAAGATATTCCATGCCAGCGATTCGCGTCGGCCGGTCGGCGTCGGCGACCATATAGCCAGCGAAAGCCAGCGAAGACAACGCGATCAGAACGCCAGAGCCGATGAGCGCGCGATCGACTGACGAACTCCGGCTGATGATCGCCGCCGGCGAATGGCGTCGCGGCGGTTTCTTGCGAGCGGCATTGGCGGCGGCGTCAGACATGGCGGGGCGTGCGCCTTTCGGGAGGCAAGATTCGGCGCGTCAGGATCATGTCGATTTCCCCGGTTTCTCCGCCTTGGGGTCGGACTTCAGGGCGGCCGCCAGTTCTTGAAACGCATCGACGCTCGGGCCGGACGACAAGACTTGCGTCATCGCCTCATAGATTCGCGGCACGATGCTGATCGCCTGATCGAGCGCGGCGTCGGAGCCGGGCTGGTAGCCGCCCATCAGGCGAAGATCGCGGGTTTCCTCAAAGCGTGAGACGAGCGCGCGGAGCCTGGCGACGAGTTTTCTCTGCTCCGGCGTCCACCCGAAATGGGCGAGACGGGAGATCGACGACAGGATGTTGACGGCGGGATAGCGACCCTGATCGGCAATCGCGCGATCGAGCACGATATGGCCGTCGAGGGTTCCGCGAATGCTGTCGGCGACCGGATCATTATGGTCGTCGCCGTCGACCAGCACGGAAAAAATGCCGGTGATCGATCCGCTGCCCTCGAGGCCCGGGCCAGCCCGCTCGAGAAGCCGCGGAAGTTCGCTAAAGACGCTCGGCGCATAACCGCGGGCCACCGCGGGCTCGCCGGCAGCGAGCGCCACATCGCGCGCGGCATGAGCGAAACGCGTCACCGAATCGATGATCAGCAGAACGGAATCGCCGCGATCGCGGAAATATTCGGCGATCGTCATCGCCGTTCGCGGGGCGAGGCGGCGCATCATCGGGCTCTCATCGCCCGTGGAGACGACAGTGATCGCCGAGGCCTTGTTGGAGCTCAGCGTATCGTCGAGAAATTCGCGCACTTCGCGTCCGCGCTCGCCGACCAGGGCGATGACGACGGTGTCGAAATCAGGCGATTGGGCCAGCATCGCCAGCAGCGACGATTTGCCGACGCCCGATCCGGCGAAGACGCCAATTCTCTGCCCGGCGCAGAGCGGCGAGAAGAAATCGATGACGCGAATGCCGCTCTTGATCGGATCTTTGACGCGCGCGCGCCGCATGGCGGGCGGCGGCTCGGCGTCGAGCGGCATGATCCGCTCCCCCTGTTCGAGGGGCAGGCTGGTGTCGATCGGGCGGCCGAGCGCGTCGATCACCCGGCCCTTCCAGAGCGGATGCGGCGAAAGCGAGAGGTTCTCGGTACGGAAAGCCCTGGCGCCGATGCCCGCATCGCATCGCGAGTCGAATGGTTTCAGCGTCACCGTGCCGCCGTCGATGCGCACGACCTCGCCGATCTGGGGCCGGCCGCCGGCGTCGAGGCTGACGCATTCGCCAAGCTTGAGAAAGCGGGAAAGGCCCGCCACGCGGTAATGCGACATCGCGACTTCGGTCACGATCCCGCCGACGCGCACCGGTTCGATGAACTTGCGGCCCCAGCTCATGCCAGCTTCAAGTCGATCGAGAGCGTTCATGATTGCTTGGCCCATGCGCGGGTTTCAAAGGACTGGCGCCGCAATTTCGTCACCCACTCGAGCCCAGCGTTTTGATGGCGTCCGTCAGGGACGATTCGGATTTTTCGGTCGCGGCGGCGATACTGTCGAAGGCGCGCGTCACCGTGATGAGCTTCGTCATTTCCATGATCGGATTGACGTTTGAATCTTCGACGAAACCCTGGGCGACGCCATTGGTGGCGAAATCGAGGACCGGGTTTGCCGGCTTGCTCGGGATGACGCCGGAATTGTTGTAACGGGTCAGCTTGGCGCTGTCGTCGATCGCATACAGGCCGAGCGCGCCAACCTGATTGCCCTTCTGGCTGATCATGCCGTCGCGCGATATCTCGGGAAGCCCGGCGCTGGGGTCGAGCAGGATCGGGGCGCCACCGGCGTCCAGCATGGCATAGCCGTTCAACGTCGTCAGTTCGCCCGATTCCTGGAGCGTCATCCTGCCGTCCCTGGTGTAGACGACCCCGGCCGGCGTCTTGATCGCAAGCCATGCGTCGCCCTGAACGGCGACGTCGAGCGGATTGTCGGTCTTGACGATCGCGCCCGTCCGGCGCGAAATGTAGTCCGCGCCGTTGCCGGCAAACGCCACCGTCGCGTCACCCGCTTTGGCCAATTGCGTCTCGAAGCTGACGCCATCGGCGCGATAGCCGACGGTATTCATATTCGCGACATTGGAGGCGATCGTCTGCAGCCGCCGTTCGAGCGCGACCTGGCCGGAGAGTGCGACGTAAAGCCCAGATTGCATGGAAGAACCCGTCGTATGTCGGCCGAATCAGCTTGGTCGGCGCCGCCGGAGACATGCCGGCGGCGTCCCGCACACCATTCCACTCCTGACTTGCGCGAAGCTGGTTTGGCCGGGACAGCCTCACACAAGCTCGCCGACGCAACCTAGGGCGGCCCCAAGAACCGCCAGGAGAGCCAGTTGAATTTCATCGTCGGTCTGGTCATCGCCGTCGGCTGCATGCTCGGCGGGTTCGCGGCGCTTGGCGGGCATCTCGAAGTGCTGATGCAGCCATTCGAATTCGTCATTATCGGCGGCTCGTCGCTCGGTATTTTCGTCGTCGCCAATCCGCTGTCGACCATCAAGGACTGCGGCAAGGCGATCGTCGAGGCGATCACCGACAAGGGCCCGAAGGCGCGCAATTTCCTCGACGTGCTCAGCGTTCTCCATGCGCTGATGCGCGAACTGAAGGGCAAATCGCGCAGCGAAGTTGAAAATCACTTCGAAAATCCTAAGGAATCGGAAATCTTCAAAGCCTTTCCGAACTTGCTCAAGGATGGCGATCTCGTCACATTCATTTGCGACTACTGCCGTCTCATCATCATCGGCAGCGCGAAAACGCATGAGATCGAGGCGCTGATGGACGAAGAGATCCAGACGCTGACCTACGACCGGTTCAAGCCCGTCCACGCGCTCAATGCGGTGGCCGACGGATTGCCGGCGCTCGGCATTGTCGCGGCGGTTCTGGGCATCATTCATGCGATGGGCTCGCTCGATCAATCGCCCGAATTGCTCGGCGGTTTGATCGGCGCGGCGCTTGTCGGCACGTTCGCCGGCATCTTCCTTTCCTATGGCGTGATGTCGCCAGTGGCCAGCAAGATCAAAGTGGTCCGCCAGAAGCAATTGCGGCAATTCGTTCTGATCAAGCAAACGCTGCTTGCGTTCATGAACGGAGCCATGCCGCAGGTCGCCGTCGAATTTGGCCGCAAGACCATTCCCGCCAAGGAACGCCCGACGATCGACACAGTGGAAAACGAAACGATTTCCGGCGGCGCGCCAAGCGGCGGCGCGGACGCTCCGATGAAGGCGGCGGCCTAAGATCATGGCGACCAGGGAACAACAGGCGTCGCCGCCCCAGCGCAGGAGTTCCGATGCGCTGCTCGATCAGTCGGGCTTTGCGATCGAACGCCTGCCGATGCTCGCCATCGTCTTCGAGCAGCTGACAGCCGGCTTGATGGAGGGCATGCGCACCCTCAGTCGCGCCCCGGTGAAGTTTTCGGTCGAGGGCTTGGCGACGGGCGAGCTTTTCGAGATTCTGGCGGCGTCGAAAGGGTCGGTTGGCGCAGTCCTTCACTCCTCGGAACTCGATTGCCGTTCGCTGGCGATCTTCGATCAGGCCTTCGTCCTCTCGCTCGTCCACATCTTGTTGGGCGGCGACGGCGCCGATGCGCAGGAACAGGCGAGCCGCCCGTTCACGAAAATCGAGATGAACCTTGTTCAGAAAATCTCGGAGCTGGCGGCCAGATCGCTTCAATCGGCGCTGGCGGGGCTGGTCGAGGCTTCTTTCAAGCTGGAGCGACAGGAGACGCTCGTCGATGCGGGCATTCTGGGGCGCCGCGACGCGCCTGTCGTCATCGCAAATATCCTTCTCCAGGCCTCCGGCATGCGCGGAGAGATGGCGATCGTCATTCCGCAAACGGCGTTGCAGCCGATCCGGCAGAAGCTGGCGCGCGAAATATCCAGCGAAAGCGTCGCTGGCGATCCGCGCTGGACGCGGCAGATGCAGGCCGGGGTCAGTTTCACTGAGATGACCGTCAAGGGCATTTTGGAGGAGATCCCGATGACATTGGGGGAGATCGCCGCGATCGATGTCGGCCATGTCCTCAAATTGCGGGGCTCGGGAATGGGCCGGGTCAGGCTCGAATGTGGCGAGCACGATCTGTTCTGGTGCAAGCTCAATCAGGCGGACGGACGCTACACTCTGGAGATCGAAGAACCGATCGTCGAGGAGAGAGATATTCTTGACGACTTGATCTTGGGTTAGAGAATTTTTTAGACGAGTAGCGCGCACCCGGCGCTGCCAAAGGGTGCGCCGAATTCTGTAACGCCGCCTCACTGGTTGAACCAAATAGAAAGTGAATACTTCAATGTCCGACATCGACGCCCCGACCAACCCATCTGCGACGACCGGCGCCGGACCGCGCGAAAACGCCGGGAACTACGATACGATCCTGAAAATCCCGGTCACGGTGCAAGTGGTTCTGGGTTCGACGTCGATGCCAGTCGCCAGCCTGATGAAGCTTGGTCGCGGCGCCGTCATTTCCCTCGATCAAAGGGTCGGAGAGGCTGTCAATATCGTCGTCAACGGGCGCGTTATCGCGCGCGGAGAAGTGGTGGTCGTCGATGAAGACAGTTCGCGCTTCGGCGTTTCGCTGACCGAGATCGTCACCTCATCCAGCGCGGAAAGCGCGACCTGACCGGAGCCAATCGATGTCCGTGACCTCAACCGTGCGAATTCCCGGCGCCGCGCGGCGTCTGAAAGGCTCCGACAAGGTCGCGGCATTGCTTTTGGCGATGGGCAAACCAGTCGCCGGGCGGCTTTTGAAACATTTCGATCCTCTCGAACTTCGCCAGATCACGAAGTCAGCCTCGGGATTGGGCGCCGTGCCGACGCCGGTTCTGGAGGCGCTGGTTGAAGAATTTTCCGCTCAATTCTCCAATGGCCTCGATCTTCTGGGCAATGCCGGAGAAGCCGAGCAATTGTTGACCGGCGCATTTCCGCCCGAGCAGGTCGCCGATATCCTGTCGGATGTTTTGGGCAGCTCCAATTCGGGCATGTGGGAAAAGCTGGCGGGCATTCCGGAAAACGTATTTGCGGCCTATCTCCTCAAGGAGCATCCGCAGACCGCCGCCTTCGTCCTGTCGAAACTAAGCCCCAGCCTCGCCGCCAAAATATCCGCGCAGCTTCCACGCGATTTCCGCAACGAGGCGATGCGCCGCATGTTGTCCCTCGAGCCTGTCCAGGACTCGACCTTGCGCAGCATCGAAGGCGTCCTGCAGGAGGATCTCCTCAACGCCGCCGCGCGACACAGCGGCGCCAGCCCGCATTCGCGCATGGCCAACATCATCAATCAACTGGAGCCGGAAGCGATGGAGGATGTTCTCCAGAGCTTGGCGCTGGCGCGACCGAAGGAAGTCGAAATCCTCAAGAAATTGCTGTTCTCCTTCGATGATATGCTCAAGCTTTCGGTCAAGGCCCGGGCGACGCTGTTCGACAAGATACCGACCGAGCGTGTCGTCCTCGCGCTAAGGGGAACGCAGGCGGAATTCCGCGACGGCGTTCTCTCGTCGCTCACCTCGCGCGCGCGCCGCCTTGTCGAGAGCGAACTCGACGACGGTTCGGTGGTTTCGCCGCGCGACGTGGCGAAGGCGCGCCGGATGATTGCCGATCTCGTGCTGGAAATGGCCCAGCGCAACGAGATCGAAATTGCCTCCAGCGAACTCGACGCGGCCTGATCTGGATCTGACGCGCAGATGAGCGAGGAAACCGACAAAGAAAGTCAAACAGAAAACGCTACAGAAAAGAAGCTCAGCGATTCCATGGAGCGCGGCGACGTTCCGATGTCGCGAGAAGTCGCGCTGGTCGCCTCGCTTGCCTGCATCCTGATCTCGATGATTTTCCTGTTGCGCAGCGGCGCGCAGCATCTGGTCGGCGCGCTAATCCTATTCCTCGATGATTCGGGCGGATTGCGACTCGAAAGAAGCGACGACGTCATGGCTCTGATGCGGGTGGCGCTCAGCGAAATGTTCAGTTTCCTGACGCCGACCATCGCATTGCTGATTGTCGGCGGAATTGTCGCCTCGATGGCGCAGAACGCGCCGCGTTTCGTGCTCGAGCGGATTCAGCCTGATCTCGGCCGCATCTCGCTGATGAAGGGATTTTCGCGGACCTTCGGTCTGAAGGGACTGACGGAATTCCTCAAGAGCGTCCTCAAGCTTGGCGCGGTCGGCGCCATTGTCGCCCTGGTGCTGAGCGGCGAACGGGTTTCGCTGGTCAATTCAATGTTCATGGATATCGGCGACCTGCCCGAACTTATTCTCAGCGATGCGATAAAGCTCCTTTCGGCGGTGGTCGTCGCCACTTTCCTGATCGCCGCCGCCGACGTCGTCTGGTCGAGGATACATTGGGTGCGCGACCACAGGATGAGCCGGCACGAAATCAAGGAAGAAATCAAACAGATGGAAGGCGATCGATTGCTGAAGGCCCGCCTTCGCTCGATCCGCCTCGACCGTTCCCGCCGGCGCATGCTCGCGGGCGTGCCAAAGGCGACGATGGTCATTGTCAATCCCACCCATTACGCCGTCGCCTTGCGCTATGTGCGCAGCGAAGGCGGCGTCCCGATGGTTGTCGCAAAGGGCCAGGATCTGATCGCTCTCAAGATCCGCGAGATCGCCGAACAAAATGGCATTCCGCTCATCGAAGACAAGGCTCTCGCAAGGTCCCTGTATGATGTTGTCAGCGTGGACAGCATGATTCCCCCGGAATTCTACCGAACCATCGCCGAGATCATTCATCTCATCCAGACCAAGAAGAGTAATTGGCCCATCGTTAGACACGGACAGCGCGCATGACTCTCGAAGCCGCCAGGACCCATTTCCGGGTCGTGGAGAAAATCATCGCCGAAAGCGTTGTCGACGTCGCCACGGAATTACGCTTGGCTGACGTCGGCGATCTGATGCTCTTCGTGCGAAGCGACCAGACCGCGAATATCGAGGATCTCGTCAATTCGTCGACCGAGCTTTATTTCAAGAATGGAACGCTGAAATATGCGCTGGCGGCCGGATGCAGCGTCCGATGGGATACGTCGCCGACGATTCTGCTCGATTTGGAGTTCCGCCACGCCGCGGTCAGCGTATTTTTCAGATTGGTGCTGAGCCAATCGCGCGCCGCCGTCGAAGTCATCGATGTCTTCTTTGATGAGACGGGTCTCGACGCGGAAGCCATGACCAAAAAACTGATCGACGCCATCGCCGACGCCAAGCTGCCGGATCAAAGGGCGCAACGGCGGGCGTCGGCGGCCTGACGACAAGCCGAGCCAAGCCGTCCGTAAGGGACCCAACGCCAGCCTGGGGCAAGTTATGTCCGATAATCTCTGGCCAAGCGTCGACTTGGGAGTTCGGCATTGTCACCGATCTATCTTCTGCAATTGGCCTCGCAACAGGCGCAATGGCTATCGGCCCGGCAGCGGACCACGGCGACGAATATCGCCAACGCGAACACGCCGGGATATCTGAGCATGGACGTGCAACCTTTCACCGACGTGCTCGACAAGACCCAGATCGCCATGGTCTCGACCAATAGCGCGCACATACTCCCCGAAGGCAATGATTTCACGGCGACTCGCTCCGCCGCCGAAGATTCCTGGGAGACCACCTATTCCGGCAATTCGGTCAGTCTGGAACAGGAACTGATGAAGGAGGGCGACATCAACCGCTCCTTCACGCTCAATTCCAACATCAAGCGCGCCTTTCATCAAATGCTCATGCTCAGCGCGAAGTGACCGACCATGATCGATCCATTGCAAGCCTCCCTGAAGATCGCCGGTTCGGGCATGGAAGTTCAGTCGACGCGCCTGCGCGTCATCTCCGAGAATGTCGCGAATGCGGAATCGACCGCCTCGACGCCCGGCGCCAATCCCTATACCCGCAAGACCATTTCATTCGATACGGAGTTGGATCGCGCTTCGGGCGTTCAGACCGTGCGCGTCAAACGAATCGGCCTCGACGACCAGCCGTTCAAAATCGAACTCGATCCCGGCAATCCGGCCGCGGACGATAAAGGCTTCGTCAAACTGCCTAACGTCAATCTTCTCGTCGAGCTCGCGGATATGCGCGAGGCCAATCGCTCCTATGAGGCGAATCTGCAGGTCGTCAAGCAGTCTGGCGACCTGACGTCCATGACTATCGGTCTGTTGAAGGATTAACAATGATAGACGGCGTTTCTGCTCTTACCGCGACCAATTCATCGATCGCCTCCCTCGGCGCGCCGGCGGCGACGGGATCAAACGTCAGCGCGACCGGCGGCGCCGACTTCGGCCAGATCATGAATGAGGTCACCGGCGACGCCATCGGCAGCCTGAAATCGGCGGAAGCCGCTTCGATCGGCAGCATGCAGGGCACGACGCCGGTGCATCAGGTCGTCGAATCGATCATGTCGGCGCAACGCTCGCTGCAATCTGTTCTGGCGATGCGCGACAAGGCGGTCTCCGCCTACCAGGAAATCAGCCGGATGGCGATGTAACGCCATGACCATGCTGACGCTGGCCATTGCGGCGACCGGAATGAGCGCCCAGGAACAAAACCTGGAAGTCATCGCGAATAATATCGCGAACATCAACACGACAGGATTCAAGCGCTCGCGCGCCGAATTCACCGACCTTATGTATCAGTCCGAACGACTGATGGGAGTCTCCAACCGTGGACGCGATGCGACGATCCCGGAAGGCGCTCAGCTTGGCCTCGGCGTGCGCACCGCCGCGATACGCAGCCTGAACACCCAGGGATCGCTGACCAGCACCGGCAATACGCTGGACCTCGCCATAAACGGGCGGGGCTGGTTCCAGGTGACGATGCCCGACAGCACCATCGCCTATACGCGCGACGGCTCTTTCAACACCAATGGCACCGGCCAACTGGTGACGACGGACGGTTATCTGATCACGCCGCCGATCAACATACCGATCAATTCGACTAATTTAACGGTCAGCCAGACCGGCCTGGTGACGGTGACGCTTCCGGGCCAGGTCAACCCGCAAACTCTTGGCCAATTGACCGTCGCCAATTTTGTCAACGAAGCAGGACTGCAGCAATTGGGCAGCAATCTGGCGCAGCAGACGCTCGCCTCCGGACCGCCGACCGTCGGCGTTCCCGGCGACACGTCCTTTGGCACGCTTCAACAGGGCTATGTCGAAGCCTCCAATGTCGATCCGGTGAGCGAAATCACCAATCTGATCGCGGCGCAGAGAGCCTATGAGATGAATTCCAAGGTGATCCAGGCGGCCGATCAGATGTCGGCCACGATCACCAATATCAGGCAATGAAGGCGGGCGAGATGTCTTTGGGCGCAAAGCAGCGATCGAGGCGAAGGGGATGGCCTAATCCGCCACGACGCCTGGCGCTGGCGGCCTATCTTTTGCTTGGGGCGGCGCTTCCCGTCGCCGCCGAAGAAAGGATGCTGCCGACGCCGAGCCAGGTCATCTATCCCGGCGACATTATCCGCGAGGGAATGCTGACCGACATTTCCATCTATGACCTCCCCAATGTCGACGGCCCGCTCATCGAAAGCCGCGCCGACCTCATCGGCAAGGTCGCCACGCGAACTCTGCTGCCGGGCCGCGCCATCACGACGCTGGCGATCGCCAACCCCAGAGCCGTCGCGCTCGGCGCCCAGGTCAAGCTTGTCTATCACGATGGCGGCCTGAGCATCATCACCTCGGCGCTTGCGCTGGAAACCGGCGCGGTCGGCGATACGATCAAGGTTCGCAATTCGGACAGCGGATTGACGATTTCGGGAACGATACAGCCCGACGGCTCCGTCAGCGTGAGCGATAGCTGATGCGACGTTTGCTTCTGGCGGCGATCGCCTGCCTCATCGCCGCCCAGGCCGCCGCCGCGGTTCGCATCAAGGATATCGCATCGCTGCAAGGCGTACGCGACAATCAATTGATCGGTTACGGCCTCGTCGTCGGCATTCAGGGCGCGGGCGACACCCTGCGCAATTCGCCGTTCACCCAGCAAGCCATACAATCGATGCTTGATCGGATGGGCATCGAGGTGCGCAACACCACGCTGGGCAACCGCAACGTCGCGGCGGTCATCGTCACTGCCGACCTGCCGCCGGCGGCGGGCGTCGGTTCGCGAATGGACGTCACGGTTTCCTCGCTTGGCGATGCGACATCCCTGATGGGCGGAACCTTGGTCCTGACGACTTTATCAGGCGCCGACGGGCAGACCTACGCGGTCGCGCAAGGCGCCGTCTCGGTAACGGGATTCGACGCTTCCGGCCAGGGAGAAACCCTTTCTCAGGGCGTGCCGACCGCCGGGCGCATATCGAACGGCGCGCTGGTCGAGAAAAGCCTGCCGCCGATCAAGGACACCGGTGTGTTGACGCTGGAATTGAGGAACCCCGACTACAAGACAGCGGTGCGGATCGCCGACGCGATCAATGCCTATTCACGCGAGCGCTTCCATAAGCAGGCGGCTTTCGAACAGGACTTTCGAACGATCACGTTGTTTCGCCCGGCGCAAATCGGCGTCGCCCGCTTCATGGCGGAAATCGGCGATCTGCTGATCGAGCCGGATATGACCGCTCGCGTCGTTCTCGATGCGCGCACGGGAACGATCGTCATCGGTCAGGACGTGCAGATTTCTACGGTCGCGGTCACGCACGGGACGTTGTCGGTCCGCATCACCGAGACGCCCGAGGTCTCCCAGCCGCGCTCGTTCTCGGATGGCAAGACGGTGGTGACGCCGCGGACCCAGATTGAAGCCAACGAATCGGGCGGTCAGGTCGCCATCATCGGGGGCACGAGCCTGCGCTCCCTCGTCGCCGGCCTCAACAGGATCGGCCTCAAGCCGCCGGGAATTATCGCCATCCTGCAGGCGATCAAGACCGCCGGCGCGCTGCAAGCGGATCTGGTCGTCCAATAAATTCTGAGCGCAATATCGGCGCCCCGGCGGCGCTCGAATCATCTCCCGCAAAGACTTCAATTCCTCGGTTTGCGGCGCGAAAGGCTTGACCGTCCAGCCCGGCGCAAGCTGCCCGCTGCACTGTGACGACAAAGCCCTTTCTCCGCCCCGCGCACAGAACCGCCCATGCTGACGCCAAAACCACTTTTCCTGGGGATGCTGACCGCGGCGGCGATCGCCTGCCTCGCTGCGCCCGCGCTGCCGCAAGACCAGAAAAAAGCCGATGGGGAAACGAAAAAGGCGGAGAACGACGCCAGCGACGGCGTCCAGCAATATTGCGGCAATATCGCCAGTTTCGCCGCCGACGCGCGCGTCGCCTGGCAGATGAAGCGGATGGGCGAGTTGGAAGCGCAGCTCAAACAGAGAATCGCCGATCTCGACGCCAAGGAAGCCGAAGCCAAACAATGGGTCGACAAGCGCGAAGCGATGATGAAAAAGGCGGACGATGGCATCGTCGCCATTTACGCCAAGATGCTGCCGGAAGCCGCCGCCTCGCAGATGATCGTGATGGAGGAATCCACCGCCGCCGCGCTCCTCACCAGGCTCAATCCAAGAGTTTCCAGCGCGATCCTCAATGAGATGGAGGCTGGCAAGGCCGCCAAGCTGACCGACTTGATGGCCGGCGCGATGACCGACGGAAAGAAGTCATGATGAAAAGTCGCGGTGGGATTTTCGTAACCGCCGGCGCGCTTTGCCTCGGCCTGGCCGGATGCGCCGCCGATATCGGTCGCGAACCTTATATGACGCCGGTCGGCGCCGGACTCGCCACCAACGCCGATCCAGCGATCGTCGCTTTCACCCCGCCCGCCGCCCGTTCCGCGCAATCCCTGTTCGTCGAGAGCGGCGCGACGATCTATCGACAACAACGTGCGTCGAAAATCGGCGATGTCGTGACGGTCAATATCGCGATCAACGACCAGGCGACCTTGGGCAACACGACCGGCCGATCGGCGACAGCTACCGCCACCGCTCAGGCCGATTGGAGCCTCAAATATTCCGGCTCGTCGAAAAATGACCTGTCGTCCACATCCACTTTTCAGGGCCAGGGCAATATCGCCCGCTCGGAGCAAGTCCAGGTTTCGGTCGCCGCGATTGTCACCGCCGTGCTGCCCAATGGCAATCTGCTGCTCAGCGGATCGCAGGAGGTGCGCGTGAACTACGAACTTCGGCTGTTGACGGTCAGCGGAATCGTATGGCCGGGCGATATCAATCGGGACAATGCGGTTCCCTATAACAAGCTAGCCGAGGCGCGCATTTCCTACGGCGGCCGCGGGCGACTCGACGAAGTGCAGCAGCCGGCCTGGGGCCAGCAGATCTACGACCGCCTGAAGCCATTCTGACCTTCGCCACCGGACCCAGATGACCGTTCATACCGCGATGCGCCAGCCCGCCCGCCGCCCCACCAAACGGGCGCGCCGATGAAGCAGATCATCATCGCCATGCTGATCGTGACGGCGCTGGCGGGCGCTTCGGGCGGATTCTATGGCCTTCGCATAGCGGCGCCAGGCGCGGAACGCCACGACAAGGAGACGCGCGCCGAGGAGAAGCCGGCGGCGGCGGCGAGCCTTCCGGCCAATTCCGGCATGTTCGACCTTCCACCGATCGTCACCAATCTCAGCGTGCCGCAAGACACATGGATCAGGCTCGAGGCGTCGTTGTTGTTTGACGAAAAAGCCGTGCCGCATCCGGAAGCTCTGGGCGCCCAGATCTCTGACGACATTCTCGCCTTCCTGCGCACCGCGACATTGACGCAAATCCAGGGAATTTCCGGCTTGCAGAACCTGCGGCAGGACCTCAACGAGCGCGTCGCGATTCGCTCGAACGGCGCGGTGAAGGAACTGGTCATCCGAACCCTGGTGCTTCAGTGAAACGCCTTCTCGTCGCCGCCCTTCTGCTGGTCCTGACGAGCGCCGCCGCGAACGCCCAGACTGTCGATCTTGGATCGCTGATCCCCGGCGGCGGCGCTTCGGCGACCGGGCGCATCATCCAATTGGTCGCCATATTGACCATCCTGTCCGTCGCGCCGGGCTTGCTGATCATGGTGACCAGCTTCACCCGCTTCGTGGTCGCGCTGTCGTTCCTGCGCTCGGGTCTCGGACTGCAAAGCTCGCCGCCCAATCTGGTGATGATAAGCCTCTCGCTGTTCATGACCTTCTACGTCATGGCGCCGACATTCGATCGCGCCTGGCAAAATGGCCTGAAACCGATGATGGACAATTCCATCACCGAGCAGGAAGCCTATGGCAAGGTCACGGAACCCTTTCGCGAGTTCATGCTTGCGCAGGTTCGCGACAAGGACCTCAACCTGTTTGAGGATCTGTCGAAGGGCAGTTTCCAGATCAACGATAAAGCGGCGATTGACCTGCGGTTGCTTATTCCCGCGTTCATGATTTCAGAACTCAGACGCGGTTTCGAAATCGGCTTTCTCGTCGTTCTGCCGTTTCTGGTCATCGACATGATCGTGGCGACGCTGACCATGTCGATGGGCATGATGATGTTGCCGCCCTCGGTCATTTCGCTGCCGATCAAAATTCTTTTTTTCGTTCTGATCGACGGATGGAATTTATTGATCGGCAGTCTCGTGCGGTCGGTCAATTGACGGTGCGCGCAACGACCACGCACCGTCTGGCGATGAGGCGCGAATGAATAGACAACAGCGGCGCGCCGCGGCGAGACAGGGCCATCTGGTCGACGCTGCGGAGCGCGCGCAGAGCGCGAAGATTTCGGCGCTGTTCGCCGCCGCTATCGCCCATCACCGGTCGCGCCGGCTCGCCGAAGCCGAGAAGCTTTATCGCGAAATCCTCGCCATCGACTCCGACCATGCCGACGCCAATCACTATCTTGGCGCGCTGGCGTTTCAGGTCGGGCGCAGCGACGTCGCCGCTGTCTTGATCGGCAAAGCCATTTCGCAGCGCAATGACGATCCGGCGATGCATAGCAATCTCGGCAATGCGCTGAAGGGGCTCGGCCGGCTCGACGAAGCTATGGCTTCCTATCGGCAGGCGATCGCACTGAGGGGCGATTTCGCCGATGCGCATTGCAATCTCGGCATCGTTTTGAAAGAGCGGGGCGAGTTGAACGAAGCGATCGCCTCCTACCGCCGGGCCCTGGCCATCAAGCCGGACTATGTCGAAGCGCATAACAACCTTGGCAATGCGCTGAGGGACGGCGGCAAGCTCGACGAGGCCTCGCAATCCTATCGACGCGCAATCGCGATTAGGGCGGATTTCGCGGACGCGCATAGCAATCTGGGCAACGTGCTGGCGGATCGCAATGAGCTGGATAGCGCGCTGGAATCCTATCGCCGGGCGCTGGCGCTGAATCCGGACTTCACCGACGCGCACAGGAACCTTGGCGACGCGCTGCGCAAGCTCGGCCGGCTCGACGAGGCGACTGCCTCCTATGCGAGAGCGCTCACGCTGAACCCTAACTTCGCCGAGGCGCACAACAATCTCGGCGTTACGCTCAAGGACCGAGGCAAGTTCCCCGAGGCAATCGCTTCCCTGCGCCAGGCGCTTGCGATCAAGCCGAACTACCTCGAGGCGCATAACAATCTTGGCAATGTTTTCCGCGACCAGGGCGCGTTCGACGAAGCGGCGGCTTCCTATCGTCGGGCGCTCGCCATCGAACCGGACTACGTCGAAGCGCTCAATAATCTGGGCACGGCGCTTGGAGACCAGGCGAGGTTCGACGAGGCGATCGAATCCTTCGCGCGCGTGCTCGCGCTGAAGCCAGATTTCGCCGAGGCGCACAATAATCTCGCCAATGTCCTCAAACACCAGGGACGGCTGGAGGAGGCGCTGGAATCATACGAACGCGTGGTCGCGCTGAGGCCCGATTTTGCCGGCGCGCACAGCAATCTCTTGCTGACTCAGCACTATTCGGATCGGCTTTCGAGCGCCGAACTCTTCGCCGCGGCGCGCGGATTCGGCGACAAATTCGCTTGCCGCGCAGCCGGGGCAAGCTTCCCGAACGAGTGTTCGTCCGGGCGCCGTCTGCGCATCGGCTATGTCTCCGGCGACTTCCAGCAGCATCCCGTCGGTTTCCTGCTCGCCCGCGTGCTCGAAGCGCATGATCATGCAGGTTTCGAAATCTTCTGCTACGCTAACAGCGCCAATGTCGACCACGTCACCGAACGCTTGAAGCGCGCCGCGGATCATTGGCGCCGCATCGTCGGCCTGTCCGATGCCGATTGCGCGGCGATGATCCAGCGCGACCGCATCGATATATTGATCGACCTTTCCGGCCATTCAGCCAAGAACCGGCTTCCCATGTTCGCGCTGCGCCCGGCGCCCGTCCAGGCATCCTGGCTCGGCTATTTCGGCACGACAGGCCTGCCGGCGATGGATTATTCTTTGATGGATAACGCAGCCGCGCCGCCTGGCGACGAACGCTGGTTCACCGAGGCGATCGTCCGTCTTCCCTTCGGTCGTTTCTGCTACGCGCCGCCAGACTACGCCCCCGGCCCGGTCGATCCTCCCTCGCTCGCGCGGGGCTACGTCACATTTGGCAGTTTCAACAATGTCGCGAAGATCGGCGCCGGCGTCGTTGAGCTATGGGCCCAGGTGCTGCGGGCGACGCCGAATTCCAGATTGCTGCTCAAATGGAAATCGCTCGACAATGAAGGCGTGCGCAACCGCCTCGCCGGGGCTTTCCAGGCCGCTGGCGTCGCGCGAGAACGGTTGGAGCTTCGCGGCTTTTCACCGCATCTGGAAATGCTGGCGCAATATGGCGACATCGACGTCGCGCTCGACCCGTTCCCCTTTGGCGGCGGCCTCACCTCTTGCGAAGCCTTGTGGATGGGAGTTCCGGTGACGACGATGCCTGGCGATCGGCCAGCGTCGCGCCAGACCGTCGGATTTCTCGATCTTCTCGGCTTAGGCGAATGTGCGGCGCGCTCGCCCACAGAATATGTGAGATGCGCAACAGAACTGGCGGCCGATCCGGATCGTCTCATGACGTTGCGGCATTCGTTGCGATCGCGCATGACCAAATCGCCGCTCTGCGACGGCGCCCTCTTTACGCCCACACTCGAAGCGGCGTTCAGGGCGATGTGGAATCGATGGCGCGCCGGAGAGCCCCCATCCGCGCTCGAAATCCGGGCAGACGACGCCAAGGGCGCCGCCGAGGCGGCTTAGCGACGGCGACTCGCGGGCCGCGCCGCGCCAGAATCATCAGCGGTTCGCGTTAAATGCGGGGCTCAAGGAAAAGGCCGCACCCTTGCGAAGGAGCGCGGCCCTGATGTTTGTCGAAGGCGGCGAGGCCGATCGAGGGGCCCGCCGCATGCTTTCAGCGTGGATTACTGGAACAGCTTGAGGATAAGCTGGCTGCTCTGGTTGGCGATCGACAGCGACTGAACGCCGAGCTGCTGCTGAGTCTGCAGAGCCTGCAGGCGGGTCGAAGCCTGGTTCATGTCGGCGTCGACGAGGGCGCCAATGCCGGTGGTGTAATTGTCCGACAAAGCCGTGTTGAAGGTCGCGGCATTGGCGAGCGTGTTGGACACCGAGCCGAGGATCGAGGAATAGCTCGTGATCGCCGTCAGAGCCGTGTTGACTTCGGTAATCTGCGCCGCCGCTGTGGCCGTGCTCGTCGTTAGGGCGGTCAGATCGTCCGCACCTTGCGTGAACAAGCCGGCGGGCGGCGTCGTGACGACCGAGACGCTGAGCGAACCGCCGCCCGATCCCGCCAGGGCGAGCGTCGTCGCATTGCCGTTGACGTCGAGGCCGCTGTAGGTGGTGGTGGTCGTCACGCCAGACAGGCTCACCGAGGAGACGGTGGTGGAATCGGCGGTCGTGGTGATCGCGTCGACGCCGTAGCTGGCGGTATAGGTGTTGGCGACCAGGGCGGCGATGTTGGTGATCGTGTCGGTGTCGGTGATGTTGGGCTCTACCGTCGTCGACGACGTGCCGCCGGTTCCGGTCAAGGCCGTCGGGGTCAGCGAAATGGTGTTGAAGCTGGCGACGCCGGTGCTGCTGACGTTATAGCCAGCGACGAAGTTCAGCGCGGCTGTCTGGCTGCCGTTAAGCAGGTTGAGGCCGCTATAGGAGGCGCCGTTCACCGCCGAGGTCAGTTCCTGGCCGAGCGAAGCGAGGGTGGTGTTGATGGCGGTGATATCGGCGCTGGGCGATTCCGCCTCGGTAAGCGCGGTCTGGATTGCATGGATGGTGGTGATGACGTTGTTGATCGCCGCCGTCGCGGCGCCGATGATCGACTGGCTCTGGGCGATCGAATCGTTGACCGCGCCGATGACGCCGGTGTTGGCCTGCAGGCTCTGGGCGATCGACCAATAGGCGGCGTTGTCGGAAGCATTGGCGACTTTCAGGCCGGTCGAAATCTGGGCCTGGGTCGTGGCCAGATTCTGCTGCGTCATATCGAGAGACTGGAGGGCGGTGAGAGCAGAGACGTTTGTGAGAAGTGAGGACATGGGTGCGCTTCCTGAACATAGCTTGACACTGTCGGAGACATTCGGACTCGCACCGGTACGACGAAACGGCATGATGCCTATAGGTTCTGCCTTGCGAACCTAACTCGTCGTGTTTTCGCTGAAGCATCGCGCCGCTTGGCGATCAATGTCGATCAGACTGGGTCACTCTGCATCGCCGGACTTAAGAATCGATGAACTTCACCGTTCAAAACGCCTCCCACGCACTCTTCGTTAACAATTCGTTTCTCACGCCGAAAGCCGCGGTTCGCCCTCCCCAATACGCCGACGCCGGCCCGATCGCGCCAGGGCCGTCGCTGAGCTCAGGCCGAAGCGCAAAGCCGCGTTTTCGCCGGCGCGGCGCTTTCGTCCGGCAACCCCCGCGCAAGCTCCCGCGTGAAGAGTGGGGGCGAGCAGTGAGAATGTCGCGAGGACTTAATGGCCGCGTGGGAACAGGCGCAACAATTGTGGAACAATCTGCTTGCGCTTGGGGCGAGGCGGCTCGCCGTTCTCGGCTTGATGGGTTTCAGCGTTGTCGCCGTCATGGTCCTTGGCGGCTATTTCCTCAGCCGGCCGACGAGCGAAACGCTCTATTCCGGCCTCGACCGCCAGGATGTCGGCGGCATCGGTTCGGCCTTGAAGGAAGCCGGCATCCCGTTCGACGTCAGCATAGACGGCGGGACGGTCACTGTGCCGGTCGGACAGACCGCGTTGGCGCGCATGACTTTGGCCGAAAAGGGCCTGCCGCACAGCAACAATGTCGGCAACGAACTTTTCGATAAGCTCGGCTCCCTTGGCCTGACCTCGTTCATGCAGGAAGTCACCCGCGTGCGCGCGTTGGAGGGCGAGCTTGCGCGCACCATCCAGATGATGCGCGGCGTCAAGGCGGCGCGCGTGCATATCGTCATGGCCGATGAAGGTTCGTTCCGGCGCACGCGCCAGCCTCCTTCCGCATCGGTGGTCATTCGCACCGAATCGGCCGACGATCGCAGCACCGCGCAGGCGATCCGCCATCTCGTCTCGGCCGCCCTGCCCGGAATGACCGTCAATGAGGTCACCGTCTTGAACGTCGACGGCCTGCTGCTGGCGTCCGGATCGGATTCGGCCGACCAGGAGCCCGGCAACATGCTGGCGCTCGAAAAAAGCGTCTCGCAAGATATTCAGGATTCGGTTCGCAAAACACTCGCGCCTTATCTCAGCCTGCGCAACTTCCAGATCAGCGTGGCCGCCCGGTTGAACACAGACAAGAAACAGGTGAACGAGACGACCTACGATCCGGAATCGCGGGTCGAGCGCTCGGTTCGCGTCGTCAAGGAAAACACCAATTCCCAGAACTCCACCGCTCAGGCGCCCACCGGGGTCGAGCGCAATCTGCCGCAAGCCAAGCCGACCGCCAACGACGCCAAACAATCGAACGACGAGACCAAGAAGAACGAAGAGCTGACGAATTACGAAGTATCCTCGAAGACCGTGTCGACCGTCAGTTCGGGCTTTGTCGTCGAGGGCCTGTCGGTCGCCGTTCTGGTCAACCGGGCCGGATTGGCCGCCTCGCTCGGCGACAAAGCGACGCCCGAAGCGATCGATAAGCAGGTGAAGGATATCGAACAATTGGTGACATCGGCCGCCGGTTTGCGCAAAGAGCGCGGCGATACGATCAAGGTCTCGGTTGTCGATTTCGTCGACAGCGGCAAGGAATTGGAGCCGGTCGAGGGTCCCTCGCTGATCGAACAGATCACGCGCCAGGCGGGTTCGCTGGTGAGCGCGGGCACGGTGCTGCTGGTCGCCTTCCTGCTGATCTGGTTTGGCCTGAGGCCGGCCACTAAGGCGCTGCTCGCCACGCCCAAGTCCAATCAGGAAGCGCCGATCGCCTTCCTGCCTGACGGGCGTCCAGCAAGCGGCGAATTCGCCGCCATCGTCGACAATTTTCCAAAGAGCGGCGCCGACAATCTTCTTCCCGAGCCGGCGGAGGGCGATGACATGCTGCGCAATATCCTGGCGCGGAAAAACAAGAACCCGCAAAAGCAGTTGGAACAATTGGTCGATTACGATGAAGGGCAAGCCGCGGCTATCCTCAAGCAGTGGATTCGCCAGGGAGAAAATGCATGAGGCCGATACCGATCGCTCAATATCTCAACCAGTTCGGCAGAGCGGAGCCGACGCCAGCCGATCGCGTCCATCGCGACAGCGTATTATTGCGGCCAAGGGTTCTCTCGACGCCAGCCGACACCGAGGCGCGGGTCGCGGAGGCGTATGCGCGCGGAAAGATGGATGGTCTGGAAATCGCGCGCGCGGATGCGGCCGCCGCCCTGTCTCTGGAGCAGACGGATCGGGAGGCGCAGGAGAATGCGTGGCGACTTGCCTGGAAGGCGAATGAGATTGCGCAATTCGCTGAGAAAATCGAAGGCGCGATGGCGGCAATCGAAGATCGTCTGGCGCAGAGCGTCGCACGGATATTGAAGCCTTTTCTTGTCGAGGAACGGGTCAAGCACATCACCGATGCGCTCTCGGAGAACCTGTCCAAGATTTTGTCGCGCGATACGCCCGCCCTGCTGAAGATCACCGGTCCGGAAGCGCTGCTGAGCGTCTTGCGCGATCAGTTGTCGTCGCAATCGGTAGCGGTCGAATATGTCGCGGCGGAAGGTCTCGACGTGACCATCGAGGCTAACCAGACCATCATAAAATCCCAGCTCCAGGCCTGGATCGATCATATCGAAACCGTCGGCGAATGAACGAGCCCATGGACGACAAGCATCCGGAAATCATCATCATCAAGCGGCACAGCAGCCATGAGGAAGAGCATCATGGCGGCGCGTGGAAGATTGCATTTGCCGATTTCATGACCGCCATGATGGCGTTTTTCCTGGTGCTCTGGATCATCAACGCGACCGACAAGAACACCAAGACGATCATCGCGCGCTATTTCAATCCGCTGAAGCTCGAGGATATGGCCAAGGCGCAGAAAGGCATCCGCCTGCCCGTCGGCGATGAAGCGCGCCAGACCAAGCCTATCGACGACGACACGCCGAAGAAACAGGAAGAGCCTGGGCCGACTTCGGGCGAAGCCGACAAGAAAGAGCCGGCCGCCAAGGATGGCGGTAAACAGGATAAGCAGGAAAAGCAGGATAAGCAGAGCAAGGAGACCGTCGACCCGGCGCAGCCCAAGGCCCATCTTTCCGAAACCGCGCTGCTTGGCGATCCCTACGCCAGCCTCGACAAAATCGCCGGCAAAGTCACAACGACGGAATCGCCCAAAGTCGGCGCGGCGGCGGGCAGCAGCCCAACGCAGGAGCCCGCGCAGCTCGACCTCGACGCTTTTGTCGACCCTTTCAAGCCGGTCGCGCGCGGAACGCCGACGGATTCTCTGGTCGCAGCCGATCCGGAGGCGACGCAGCAGTCGACGCCGCCGACGCCCGACGCGCAGGGGCGCCCGCAGGCCGCGCCAGCGCCGCAACCTGAACCATCAGTCGCCAACGCCCCAGCGCATCCGGACGCGAACGGCAGGGAGCCGCCCGCCCCGCCGCCCGTGGCGCAGTCGGCCGAAGCCGAACGTCCGGCTGCCGCGGCGGCCGCTGAAGCCGCCAAGCCTCCGGTTGCCGCGGAGGCGGCGAAGCTTCAGGCAGTGAGCGAGGCGGCCAAGCTTCAGGGCGAACTCCTAAAGGAATTGCACGCGGAAATTCACGCGCAGCCGGCGCCGGGCATCGAAGTTCAGGCGACGTCGGAGGGCATCCTGATCAGCCTGACCGACGAATTCAATTTCGGCATGTTCGCTGTCGGCTCCTCCGAGCCTCAGCCCAAGGTCGTGCGGATCATGGAGAAGATCGCCGAGATGCTGAAATCTCGCCCGGGACCGATCGTCCTGCGCGGCCACACCGACGCGCGTCCCTACAAGGGCGTCGGCTATGACAATTGGCGCCTTTCGTCGGCGCGCGCGCAGATGGCCTATTACATGCTGATTCGCGGCGGACTCGACGAAAAACGCGTCGAGCGCATCGAGGGCTACGCCGATCGTCGCCTGAAAACGCCGGATAAGCCGGAAGCCGCCGAAAATCGCCGCATTGAAATATTGCTGCGAAAGGACAAGTCGTGAGCGCGCGGACGCGGCTCGGCGCAAGTCTTCTGACTTGCGCCTTGGCGTGGGCGCGGCCGGCCTATGCCGAAGACGCGGCCCCTTCGGCCCCTTCGCCGATTCAACTCGTCGCCAATCTGCAAAACCGACAGGCGGAGATCGCGCAAGGCGATCTGGCCGCCTATGCCGCCCAGCCCAAGCTTTTGCGCGAAATCTCCGAAGCGCTTCTGGCGACCAAGCCGGAAGTCTGGCGAAAGCCGCGCGAAGCACGCGCCGCGATCGTCTTCGCCCTCAGCGGCGGCCAGCCTCGCGTCGTCATGCATCTGATCGACAGCCACGCGCTCCCCGCTGACGAGGAAAAAATGATGCGGGGGGCGCTCGCCTATGTGCTCAGCCATGAAGCGGAAGCGCTGAAATTATTGGGCGACGTCGATCCCAGATCGCTCGACCCGGCGCTCGGCGGCCAGATCGCCTTTGTCCAATCGGTGCTTCTAACGACGATCGACCGCAAAAAGGCCGTCGCGCTTCTCGATCTCGCGCGGCTGCTGATGCCAGGCGGCCTCGTCGAAGAGGCCGCGCTGCGCCGCGAGGTTTTTCTGATCGGCGACAATGTGCGAGACGCGGATAAATTCGCGACGCTGGCGGAACAATATCTCGGCCGTTTTCCAAAATCGCCCTATGCCGATCATTTCCTGAGGAGCTTCACCGCCACGGTGATCCGTCTTGGCCTCGCCGATGACGTCGACAATTTTCCGAAACTCGAACGGATGACGGAAACTCTCAGCGGCGACGATCGCCGCGCCTTCTTTCTCACGATCGCGCGCACCGCGCTGGTGGGCGGCAAAATTCCCATGACCGATGTCGCCGCGACCAAAGCGCTGTCGCTCGCACAGGCCGATAGCGGCGACGAAGCGCGGGGCCGGCTCTATCAGGCGGCGGCGCGAAGCCTGACCGACCAATACGAATCCGGTCTCGCCCAATTGCAGGCGATCGACGCCAAAAAGCTTTCGAAGCGGGACGCGGCCCTGCTCGCGGCGGCGCGAAATGTCGCGCGCCGCATTCGTGAAAAGCCGCTGACGCCATCGGCGACCCCACCGGCGATGGCGGCGGACGATCCGGCCGTCGTGACGATTCAACTCGCCGAAGCGGCTCTGGCGAAATCCCAGCATCCGACGAGCGAGGTCGCGCCATGACGAACCTTGGCCTGCCCCCGCAAGGCGCCATGCAGGCGCCGCTTAATCTCGCCTCCGGCGCTTTGGTCGGCGACCGCGGCGCGGGAGGCGCGTCCGATTCCCAGGATAGTTCGTCGTTTGACGCCTTGCTGGGTGCGCTTGGCGATTCCTCGGGGCAGACTCAACCCGCCGGCGCGCCGGCGGACGCCAATAGCGCGGCCAACGCGGCGGCGCAGCTTTTGGCGCAATCGGCCGACGAGTCGGCGCCGACCGTCGCATCGTGGCGATCCATTTCCACGCTTCATAGTTTGAGAGCAGGCGTATTGTCGGCCCTGGACAAGCGACTTGCTTCGACGCTGACCGCGGACTCGCCCGATGTCGAGACCAAGGCGTCGAAAGCCGATAGCGAGACCAGCGCGGACGCCTCAGCGCTCGCGAACATCGGCTGGGCTTCGTTGATGGGGGGCTTGACGGGCGCCGGCGGCGCGCCAGCGCCAGGTTCGCCTGCATCGGCTACTTCGGCGCCGACTTTAGCGACGCTCGCCGCCGCGACGGCGTCGGTCGCCGGCAAGGCAAGTGCGGGCGCGGCGACTGAACACGCCATGCCTTCCGACGCCACTCTCGCAACCGCAACGCAGGCGGGGTTAAGCAATTCCGCGACGCCGCCGGTCGCGGTGAACGTCACGCGGTCGATCACTTATCTCGGGCTCGATCCAACCGCGGCCAAGATACAATCCGCGACCGGCGCGTCGACGCGGCCAGCGGCAAATAATTCGCCCGGGGCCGATTCCCTCCGAGGCCTGCGCAGCGATCAGGCATCCGGTTCCTTGTCCGATGCGGTGGGCGCCGCATCCGGCGCGGCGAGCGGCGACCAGACCCAACAGAACAATCACGGCGCCGGCGCGCAGGATCGCGCGTCCGGCGGGACCGGACGCGTCGACCAGGAAACGACATCCGCCGCCGGGCAGACAGCGTCGGCCGTCTCCAGCGCGGCGCTGGCGAGCGTCAACGCGATTTCTGCAAACGGCCTGTTGTCGGCGTCGGTCGCTCAGCTTGCCGATGTCGTCGCAAGCGCCGCGGGAGAATTGGCGTCGCAAAGCAACGACGCCGCGCCATCAGGAACGCCCGCCGATAGCGCCAATTCGGCGCGAATGGCGCCGGTAAAAGAGCTCGATGTCCAATTGAATCCGGCGAGCCTCGGCGCTTTGACGATCCAGATGCGACTGAACAATGGGAGTTTGAGCGTCACCATCCAAGCCGACAAATCGGACACGCTCAAGCTGATCGAAAATGAGCGCGGTTCGATCACGAACAAGCTCCAGTCGCTCAATTTTTCAGTCGATTCCCTCACCGTCAAAGCGTCGGACGCCGTCGCGCCAAGCAGCTCCGGCGCCGGCGCGTCGAACACAGGAGCATCGAATCATGGCCAGGCCCAGCAAGGTCAATCGGGACAGACCGCCGACGGTTCGCGCGGCGGACGCTTCTCCCAGGGCGCCGGCGACCAGCGGCAATCGGCGCGCCAGGATCGCCAGGGCGCGGGCGATACAGGCGGCGACAGCAATTTTGGCCATCGCGTCATTTAGCTCAGGCTCTCCGGCCAGAGCAGCGGAGGCCGAAGTCTGCGAGCGGGAAATGCTGCGCGCAGCGCAAGCCAACGACATCCCCATCAATGTCCTCTATGCCGTCGGGCTAACCGAAACGGGGCATAAGGGAGCGCTCAATCCCTTCGACATGAATGTCGACGGGCGGACGGTGTCATCGGCCAGCCTGAACGAAGCCCTCGAGAAATTCGCCGCGGAAAAGGCCCGCGGCGCGCAAATGATCGACATCGGCTGCATGCAGATCAATCATCATTGGCATGCCTCGGACTTCCATTCCCTGAGCGAAATGTTCGATCCCGCTCGCAATGTGCGCTACGCCGCCAATTTTCTCAAAGAGCTGCGCGCGCGCGAGGGCACCTGGACTTTGGCGGTCGCCCGCTATAACGCCGGTCCGAACAACGATCCTGCGCAGAAGAAATACGTCTGCGCGGTGATCCGAAACATGGTGGCGAGCGGCATGGGACAATGGACCCCCAACGCGCGCGCGTTTTGCGGCTAAGGAAAGCGGCCATGCAAAGGGAGAATTCGCGGCGGCCTTGTCAGCCTGATCGCATGATCAAGCCCCGGCCCATGTCGGCGACGACATGGAGCGGCGTAGGCTGACCATCCAATAGGGCGATATAGCCGTCCTGCGCGGCGACGACGATCGACTGGTTGAAAACGTGCACGACGGCGCCGGGCGCATGGTCATGTTTCTCGGTCCAACCGACTGCCCGTTTGACGGTGATCCAGGTCTTGCCGATACTGACAAGGCTGCCATTGGCGCCGAAGGCCCTGATGTGCCGCATGACGCTCGCGACTGATTTTCGCAAATCGACGACATGATCGGCCAATTCATGTTTCTTCCAATAGCTCCCACCCGCTTGCGGGGCGGCCCGCCCCCAAAGCTCGGCAAACTGGCCGGCGACTTTGGCGGCCAGTCTTTTTGCCGCCATCTGGATTTTGAGATCGAGGCTTTCGTGACATTCGTCGGGCAGCAGGGGAAATTCCTCAGAGGCGAGAATTTCTCCGCTGTCGATTTCCTGACTCAGGCGATGACAAGTGACGCCCCAGAATTCCCGATCCTCCAGGATCGCGCGCACGACCGGATAAGGGCCGCGCCCGTCGGGGAGCGGAGACGCATGAAAGTTGACGGCATATTTTAGAAATGGCCGCCAATCGCAGATCTTCCAGTCATAACTGGCGACGATCAAGGCTTCGCATCCCTGTTCGCGAAGCTCCTCGAGATCGACTTCCGACATTCTCGACAATTGTATCGCCGCGCCATGATCGCCCGCATAGGCGATGACCTCCTGTTGATTGGCGAACTCGGATTTCGGCGGAACGGTGAATAGTTTGAGCGGCTTCCAGCCGGCGTCGACGAAGGCTTCGAACACGCCAAGATATCGGTCAACCGCGGTAATGGCGAATTGCATGGCGCGCTTCTATCGATGAGTAACCTTGCCTGACGGAACGGCCTTCACGCCGGGGATTGTCCGATCGACGAAGCCGGCGGCGCCATGTCATGCGCCGACAATCCCTCGACTCCGACCTCCTGCCGCTGCATGAAGCGCGCCGGTGACGCCGGTTACATCTGCTTCTTCATGTCCGCGCGCGTCATATAATTGAATTCCTGAATCGTCACGTCTTTGAGGACGTTGCTGTTGAGCCGCGCATTGACGTTCTGCGCCAGGGTCTTCGTCATTTTGCCGAGGTCGTATTTCTTCATATTGTTGAAGTCGATGGAATCGTCGGCGTAAATGTAGCGGAACGCTTCGTCGAGCAGGAGGGTGTCCAGCGGCGCGGCAAGCTCTTTCGGCGCGGCCGGATCCGCAGAGTAAGACAATTCCGCGATGACATAGCCCTGGATGGCGCCGTCGGCGACCTTCGGCACAGTGAATTCCTTGGTCTTCTTATATTCGATGTTGGGAGCCGATGGCGCGGCCGCCGCCGCTCTCTCCTGGCCGGCTTTCCACGCGCTCGCGGCATAGGTCGAGGCGAGCGTCACCAGGCATGCCCAGACCCCGACGAGAACGAGCTTGATCATCGCCTATTCCCTCCAGGAGGAGGCCGAATAGGTGCCGTCGGATTGTCCGGCCTGGATCGTCCGCGCGATGATCTCGGAAACCTGCTGCACGGCTTTCAACTGGATGCGCAAGATCCGCCGATTATTTTCGAGCTTCGCCCGCAAGCTTGTCAGCGCCTCGCGTAAGGCGGCGTCGATCTGAACGCCCGCAAAGAGCGGCATGAGGCGGCTCAATTCCAACAGACCCTGACTTTTGCGCAGATTGAATTCCTGGAGATCGACCACTCTGGCGCTGGCGATTTTGGCGTTTTCGGCGTCGATCGCGTCTTGAACGCGCTGGATGGCGAGCATCAGCATTTCGCCGGACGCGCCGGGCCGGGAAGAAGCGATATTCGGCGACGGGGCGAATCGGCGGGGCGACAGGCTGCTCATGATCTCTTGCTCACATTGGACAGAAGGCCGCCAAGACCCAATCCCGCGTCGCCTTCGCTCACGCCGCGAAGCGCGGCGTCGGACAAAGCGCCGGAGGCGGCCAGCGTTGGATGGGAATGGCCGGGCAGCGGATGAGTGGCGAACAATCGCTTGGAAATTCCAAAGGCGCCGGATCTGGCGATCTGCTTGGCTATCTGATCGGCGAGCATCGATTTCCAGATATCGCCCGCCGAGCCCTGTCCATAAACGTCCGTTTCGTCCTTGGGCAGAATCGCATCGACGAAAGTCTTCAGGATCGAGGCTTCGAACTCGACCTGCGTGCGCGTCGTCTTTTGATCCGCGAGCGCGCCAGGATTGAGCGCGGCGAGACGGTCGCGCATATTGGCGGCGTTCGCTTTGATGTAAGGATCGGGAGCCGATTGTTGCGTGGCGGCGTCGAGGGCTTTGGCGAAATCCTCCGCTTCGTCGACCCCGCCCGCGCCAAGCGCCGCCAGCCGCTGGGTCGCCGCCTGGGCGCGGACGGGGTCCGCCGCCTTGAGCACGTCAAGAACGATATCCGAGGACGGTTTGATGGCCATGGGCTTTTTCCGTACAGGCCTTTCGCGCAAGCCTTTTCATCCAGGCGTTGCGTGGGGCCAATATCCTTCACCGGCCTTATGCCGAGCTTGCGCTTCCCTTGTCGACCGAGCGCTCGATCAAATCGCCAAGCTCGCGGCGCTCCTGCTGCATGCGATATTTGGCGTCGACGCCATCGACCAGACGCTCGGCGAGTTTTGTGCGGGCGCCCTGTTCAAGCGCGAGTTTGGACTGCGTGACGTGCTGGGCCTTCACCTCTTCGATCCTGCGGTCGATGCCGCGCAGACGGCGGGTGGCGCTCTCAACCAGAATGCCGTTCATCGTCGTATCCCGATTGATCGCCTCGATCGTCGCCTTCTGCGCTTCCTCAAGCTCGGCGCGCTGCTGGTCGAGCGCTGCGAGTTTCCAGGTGCTGAGCTTATGCAATTGCTCCTGGAGAACCAGAATTTTGGTCAAAGATTTACGTCGTTGTTTCATCGTCTATCCCGCGGAAAGCCATGACAGGAACCCAATCATCAATTGACCAAGCATCGATCTGATTACGAAGTAGGTTATTAACAATCCGCCAAAGATAACGAATGGCGCCGAAATAAAATATATCGATATGCGCGGGGTCAATCTGTTGATGACGCTGATCGTCGTCTGAATAATAACTGTGTATATTATAAAAGGAGCGCTGATGCGTAGCGCGATCTGAAATGTGCTGGTCAGCAGCTTGCTGAATTGAAGAAGCGTGAAATTGGCGTCGAAATTTCCTTTGACCGGTATCGCGTCGTATGAAGCAGCGATGCCGCGAAAGACTTCCCAATGGAGGTCCATGATGAAAATAAGCGCCGTCGCCGACATGGTGATGAGCGTGACGAATGGCGGCAGGATTTCACTTTCATCGGCGACGACGCCGAACGGATTGCTGAGGCCGATCGCCATGGCGCCGGCGGACGCCAGCGTCTCCAGTGCGAGCAGAAAGAGACGGCCAAGCATGCCGATCGAGGCGCCGATGAGAAGTTCGGAGCCGATGAACCGCAGCGCCATGAATGGCTCGTCGCTGATAGCCTGAGCCGGAACCTGCGCCAGCAAAAGCGGCGTCAGCGACAGCGTCACGGCAAGAGCGAGGAACAGCCTGACGTGAGGGGGTATCTGCGGGCTGGAGAAGCCCGGCATCAGCAGCAGGCAGGCGCCGATGCGGCAAAACAGCACGAAGGTCCCCAGGATCAGTTGTTGCCCCACGGCGCCGTGGGAATCGAGACCCAGATCCGACGCCAGACCATTCACGCGATCGTTCCCAGCGACTCGACATCGAAACCGCGCGCGATTTCCAGTTGCGACAGGACGGGCAGCGTCGCGAACATGCGCTCGAGGATCATGCGGACATAGGGACGCGTCTCGGCCGTGGCGACGACGGCGAACTGGTGACCGGCGTCCATCCGCGCGCGGATGGCGGCGGAAGCCTCGGCGCCGAACTGCTCCACCAGGCGCGGATCGATGTCGAATTCGACGACATCGCCTTTGGCGTCGCGCTTGAGGCTCTGGTGAAAAGCCAGATCCCAGCGATTGCCGAGGCGCAGGACCTTCAGCACGCCCTTGTCGGTGAGGTCGCCGCAGATCTGCTGCGACATGCGGATGCGTACGTGTTCGGCGATCTGCTCGGGCCGGCGCGCATGGGGCGCGATTTCGGCGATCGCCTCCAGGATCAGATGAAGATTGCGGATCGACACGCGCTCGGCGAGCAGAAGCTTGAGCACCGCCTGCAATCCGGAATAGGAGATCTGCGAGGGGCAGATCTCGTCGATCAGGCGCTTGTATTCGGGATCCAGCCGGTCGAGCAGGGCGCGCATGTCCTTGTAGGACAAAAGCTGCGACAGGTTGTTGCGGATCACCTCGCTCAAATGGGTGAGCAATATCGACAGGGAATCGACGGTATTGAATCCTTGTCGCTTGACATCATTGAGGAAGGCCTCGGAAATTGAAATCGCTTTCATGCCGAAGGCCGGCTCGCGAACCTCGTCGCCGGGCACGTTGGGAACCTTGCCGTCGCCGACGATCACCAGGAACTCGCCAAGACGCAATTCCTGCGTCGCGACCACCGTGCCGTGGATGCGGATCTGATAGGTTTTAGCGGGCGATTTGAAATCGTCGGTAAGCTTGATCTCGGGCACGACGAAGCCATATTGGCGCGCAAATTTGCGCCGCATTTTGGCGACCCGCGATCCGATCTCGTCATGCGAGGCGAGGAATTTCGTCGTCAGTTGCCGGCTCAGGCAGAGCTCGATCTCATAGGCCTTGAGCTGTTCCTTGACGGACCCTTTCGCCTCCGCCCTGGCTCTTTCCTCCTTCATCGCCGCTTCCGCGACGACGACGGCGCGATCCTTGGCTTCTTGTCTGGGCAAGGCGTAGCCGACAAACGCCATCAGGCCGCCAAGCAAAGCGAAGGGCGTGAAGGGAAGACCCGGCACGACGCCGAGAATGAACATCAGCAGGGCCGCCAGAAACAAGGCATGGGGATAATGGCTAAGCTGGCCGAGCACCGCCTTTTCGGCCGAGCCGCGCGTGCCCCCCTTGGCGACGAGCAGGCCCGCCGCCAGCGAAATGATAAGCGCCGGGATCTGGGAGACGAGGCCGTCGCCGACCGAGAGCTTGGTGAATATGTCGGCGGCGCTCGACAAGGTCAGGGCGTGGCGCGTGACGCCGATGACGATGCCTCCGAAAATATTGACGCCGAGGATGATCAGGCCGGCGATGGCGTCGCCCCGCACGAATTTCGAGGCGCCGTCCATCGAGCCGAAAAAGGAGCTTTCTTCCTCCAATTCGCGCCGACGATGCTGGGCCTGCTTGTCGTCGATCAGGCCCGCCGAAAGATCGGCGTCGATCGCCATCTGCTTGCCCGGGATGGCGTCGAGCGTGAATCGCGCACCGACTTCGGCGATACGCGTCGCGCCCTTGGTGATGACGAGGAAATTGATGGTGATCAGGATCAGGAAGACGATGATGCCGATAACGAAGTCGCCGCCCATCACCAGATTGGCGAACCCGCCGATAATATAGCCCGCCGCCGTCATGCCCTGGGCGCCATGCGAAAGGATGAGGCGGGTGGTGGCGATATTGAGCGCCAGGCGCAGGATCGTCGCCACCAGAAGGACCGTCGGGAACGCCGAGAATTCCAGCGGCTTTTGAATCCACAGCGAGACCATCAGGATCAGTACGGAAAGCGCAATCGAGAATGCGATGCCAAGATCGATGACGAAGGCGGGGACCGGCAAGAAGAAAAAGCAGAGGATGAGGACGATGGCGACTGCAAAGCCGATGTCTTTGCCGCCGCTGCGGCTTGACGCGGGAATGCCCGCCAGCGCCGTGCTTGTCATGCTCTGCCCCTCATCTCAACTTTCGACGAGAGTGCGATATCAAGCTTGCGCCAGTCTCCCCATCGCGGTCGTTTCTCGACGAGACGAAGAGGGTTTCACGCTAGATAATTTGCGGCGCCGGAACGCCGATCGCCCGCATGTCGATCGGCGACCGTTTTTTTAGAAACCCTTCTCGATTCTTCCGTAGACCATTTCGGTGAAAGTATAGACCTGGCCGCCGATGAAGGGCGCGGTCAGGCTGATGACGGCGAAAATGACGATGATTTTGGGCACGAACGTCAACGTCATTTCCTGCACCTGCGTCAGCGCCTGGATCAGCGCGACAACCACGCCGACCGCCATCGCCGCCGCCACCGCCGGACCGGAGCCGACGATGATCGTCCAGATCGCCGCTTGAATCAGATCGAGTGCGTCGGCTTCATTCATGACCCGACGCTGGCGCCATTGGACAGCGATACCGTACTGCCGTCGGTGAGGGTCGCCGTGGCGCCTGTCGCTGTGACGTTCACCGACGCGACCGTCCCGGTCGTCGAACCGTCGGCCGAGGTGATCGTCTGGCCGACGAGCAGTTCGGCCTGCGACAGGGACGAGGTCGTCAGCAGCGAAGAGAGCGTTGCGTTGGTCTGCATGGCCTGCTGAACGCCCGAGATGGTGGCGAGCTGGGTGACCGACTGCGTCGGATCCATCGGCTGCGTCGGATCCTGATTTTTTATTTCGGCGATCAGCAGGGTTAGAAATTGATTGTAGTCGACGGTCGGGCTGGCGGTGGCGGCGCTCGATGTCGAGGTGTTGGTGGTGTTTGTCACGGGAGAAGTGGCGGCGACGGTCATCGGCGAGTGCCTTTCAGGCGGCGTGAGAGGTGGACGCTTTCGGACTTCCGGTCATGGTGGCCCGCTCCAGTGGGAACAGAGCGCGAAGCGCTTTCATCGCGTCGAAATGGCGCGAACACACGACCATCTCGTCAATCGACTTGAGCGCCGAAAGGATCGTCCGGTCCTCGAAGGTTCGCAGCGAGGCGTCGATCAGCTTGCGCGACAATTCGAGCGCCGCCGGGGCCGCGCCGGGGTCCATCAGCATGATCTGAATGACGAAATAAATTTGCCGCAGCGGCGTCGTTGCGTCATTGGCCTGCATGACGTGCGCCTCGAGAAGAAACGTCACGTCATTGAGCAATTCTATCGAAACTTTTCGATCGACGCGCAGGACGGCGCCGTTGATATAGAGTTTTTCATCCGCGCGCAGCGAGATATTCATTGTCGCCTCATTTCAATCCGTCGCGGATGATTTCGGTGATTTCGATCATCGCCCTGAGGTCACTGGCTTTTCCAGACCGGATGAGTTCGATTTCCTTGACCATCCAGATCCCAATCGAAATCAGCCCGGCGCGCAACGCCTCAGGCAGTTCATTTTCGGGATTGGCGAGATCGTCCATGAAGATCGACCACAGGCGTCGATAATAGAAAAGCGCGTCGATGAGCTCTCTTGATCCCGGTCCCTTGCTTTGCGCCGCGCGAAGCAACCCGATCGCCTGATCGAGGACGCGCCGCTCCATTCCCCGCATTTCCTGCGGCGATTCCTCAGCGACTTCTGCGTACGAAAACTGATACATTGCTCACCCTCGATGGCGCCTGAGGCGCCTTTCATTGCAGCGAACGCCGCCCCCCGCGAAAGACGAGACCTGGAACGCCGCGTCGATCTCCTCGACACGGAGCAGGCTAGAGATAATTCACCAGACTGAGCTTCTGCAGCGCCGCGGTCAGCGAATAAGCCGTCTGGATCTGCGTCGTAAGAGAAGAAACCAGCGTCGAAGTCTGGTAGAGATTGACGCTGTCGAGATTGTTGATCTGCGTCTGCAGAATGGTCATTTGGGCGGACATATTGGCGTTGGCGTCGGTCAAGCTTTGCTGGGCCGAGCCCAGCGTCGCCTGCGTCGTCGTCAGCGAAGTCACCGCCTGATTGATGAGCGTGCTGGCGCGCGTGGCGACGACCTGCAACGCGGACTGATTGATCGACGTGCCCGCGAACTCGTTCAGCAGCGCATAGCCCTGAGCAAGATCCTGGAACGCCGGTTGGTTGGCGTTGGTCGTCGACGTGATCGTCTCGGTCGGAGAAATATTGCTGCTGATATTGGTGCTGGACGCGGAGGACCAGTTGGCGGCCCAGGCGGCCCCCTGAAACTGGCTGGTCACGGCCGGCGAGGCGAGAAATGTCTGCATCTGCGTCGCCGTGACGGTCGCCGCCGTCGCCGGCGGCGCGAGCCCTGCGAGATAGGTCGCGAAAGCGTTCTGCAACGTCGTCTGGGCGGCCGTGCCGGTATAGCTGGTCAACGGCGGATTGGCGGAATTGATGCCGCCGAACACATATTGACCACTGACCGACGTATTGGTCGTGGCGATGAGGGACTGCAACCCGTTGGCGCCGAGCGACTGAAGTTCGGAACCGATATCCGTGCTTCCATTCCACTCGGTCAGTTCGTTGAGCGTGTTTTGCGCGTTAGTCTGGAGAGAGGAAAGCGCCGACTGGGTTGTGCTGAGGCTGGTGGCGACCTGCGAATTGGTCGTCGTATAGGTCTGCAGGAGGCCATTTTCGTTTTGCAACGAAATTTCCTGTCCCGCCTGGTTGCCAAGCTGCAATCCGATATCGGCATATTGGCCGGAGGCGGATTCCGCCTGTGCGGTCGCCAGTTCCGTCTGCATCTTCAGAACGGACAATTGCAGCGACGACGAGAGATATTGCGTGGAAATGTAGTTGGTCGTCATGCCGCCACCGCCGCGGTTACGGCGTTCAGCAACGACGCGAACATATTGTTCACCGTCGTGAGCAGCTTCGCCGTGGTTTGATAGGAGTTTTCGAGACTGAGCATCTGCGAGGTCTCGTCGTCGAGATTGACGCCGGTGGCGCTAGACAGCGCCTGCGACGCGCTTGTCGCCAGGGCGCTCGACGAGCTGGCCTGGTCGCTCGCCTGCTGATATTGCCCCTGCACCCAGCTCACCGACGCGGCGGTGTAATTGGTGAGGTTGTCGCTCGATCCGGCCCCCGCTGACGGACTGAACGATTGAGTCGCCGATATCTGCGAAATCATCTGCTGGATGCGCGTGGTGTAGCTGGCGGCGCCGCTGGTGTTGTAGGTGTAATCGTTATTGCCGGCCTCGGCATTGGCGATTCCGCCGTCCCTCAGCAGATTGGCGTTTCCGCCCTGGCTCGGATCGACGCTCGCATTGACGGATATCTGACCGGCCAGCCCCGCCGGAGCGGTCGCGTTATTGGGCACCGTGCCTGAAGGATCGGTGAACAGCCCTGGCAATGGGTCCGGCGCTGCCGGGTTGGTCTGATCGGTTTCCGAGAACGCATTGATCAACCCGCTCGCGATCTGGTCGAGCTGGCTCTGATATTGCGGCGCCGTCGTGTCGCGCAGCGTCGCCAGGCCCGCCAGTGCGCCGGACTGGATCGCCATCGGCGACGAAGAACCGGTGATGGGCACGCCGTCGACCATCACGGGATTGCCCGTCGCGCCCGCCGTCAATGTCGGCGTCGCCGTGAACGTCACCGAGCGCGCCGTGGTTTGGAACAACGTGACGCCGCTGTCGGTATAGATCGATTCCGAACCATTGGCGCTCGTCACTGTCGAAATGCCGATCTGCTGCGAGAGCTGGCTCAGGATATTGTCCCGCGAATCCTCGGCGTCGGTGACGTCGGCGCCGGACTGGAGGCCGTTGACGATCGTATTGTTGACGGTCTGATATTGGCTCAGCAGCGAATTGATGGTGGCGACCGACGTCGCCATATCCGCGTCCGCCTGGGAGCGGACCTGTTGCACTGTGGAAGTGGCGCTGTTGAGCGAATTGGTCAGAGCCGCAGCGGCGCTGACGACCGACTGCGCGACCGTCGCATTGCTCGGCGAGGCCTCGTAATTTTGCAGCGCCGTCTGAAGGCCGGCGAGCAGCGCAGCGGGCGATTGCCCCGACGCGGTCGTCGTCGACGACGACGATGAGGACGTCGAAGCGCTGTCGCTCACCGTCGCGCTCAATTGCGTAAGCCCGTTGGCGAGCGCCGCCTGCTGGGCCGCCGTTGAGCTCGCCGCCAGCATTTGCTCCTGAAGGGCGACATTGGTCGCCCGCGTGATCGAGCTGACCTCGACGCCGCCATAGGGGGAGGCAGCGAGATTGGCGGTCTTGAGCGTATATCCCGTCGTGCTCGAATTCGAGATATTCTGCGATATGACGGCTGTCTGGCTCGAGTTCGCATTGAACGAACTGTCGATGATATTAAACGCCGAGGACAAGGTCATGAGCGGCTTCCTTTAACGCCAAACGTCGGGTGGCTACGCCTGAATCTTGTTGAGAATGTCGAGCAGATTGGCGCCCGTCTGGAACACTTTGGAATTGGCCTCGTAGCTGCTTTGCGCCTGGATCATATCGGTCAGTTCGGTGGCGAGATCGACCGTCGAATTTTCGAGAGAGGACGATTCGATCGAGCCGAATCCGGCCGTTCCCGCCGTGCCGACCTGTGGCTGGCCTGAGTTGATGTTGGTGGAATAGACCGTGCCGTTGACGGATGTCAGATTGTCCGGGCTCGCCACATTGGCCAGCGGTATGTCGTAGGCCGGCAGCGACGTTCCGCTGCTGTAGTTGAAGGACAAGACGCCGGCGGTGCTGATCGTCACCCCGGTCAATGTGTCGGGCGCATTGCCGTTGGTGGTCGCGGCGGTGATTGCGTAGCCTGTTGCGAGCTGCGTCATGCCGCCCATGTTCAGCGTCATCGTATCGCCGTTCGGGATCGCAATGGTTGCGGTGGATGGGCCCGTCACCTGGCCGGTTGGACCAAAATCCAGGACCTGCGACGACAGGGCGGGCGTCGAATAGGGGAATCCGCCACCGGCGGCGGCGTCAGCGGCGTTGTAGACATCGACTTCCCACTTGTAGGCGGCTGGAACCGCGGCGGTGGGAGGGGGGCCGGCCGAGGCCGGCACGGCGGCAGTGGAAACGTTGGTCATATAGACATCGAGCGTGACCGGCGTGCCGAGATTGTCGTAGGTGATGAGCGACGTTTTCTCCGTATAGGTCGTGCCGCCGCCGGCCGGTGTGGCTGCGGCCGGAACGATCGCGGCGGTCGAGGGCAGGTTGGCGGAAAAGACGCCCGACGTGGTCGGCGTCGCCTGCTCGCCGGTCTGGTTCACATTGACTTTCTGCAGGCCCGCGAGCGAATTCGCGACAGGCGTGGAATTGTTCTGGATATCGCTGCCCATCAGATAATAGCCGGCCGAATTGACCAGATTGCCGGATGCGTCGGGCACGAAGGAGCCGTTGCGGGTGAGAAACGTGTCGCCGGCCGCATCGCTGACGACGAAAAACCCATTGCCCTGGACCGCCAGGTCGGTGACCGTTGAAGTGCCGGAGATGCCGCCCTGCAGGCTGTTCATCGACATGGCGGTTGTCGAGACGCCGCCGGCTGAATAATTGCTGGGGCTAGACTGGTCGACGAGAGAGTTAAACTCCGTTTCGGCGTCTTTGTAACCGGTCGTGCTCGAGTTGGCGATATTTTGCGAAATGGTCGCCAGCCAGCTGGTCTGGGCGTTCATGCCCATCACCGCGGCGTTCATGATATTGCCACTCATTTACCTATCCCTCGAACCTGCGATGGCTCGACTAAACACGCGAACGCTTGCGCGAGGCTGATGGACGGGGAAGAATCGCCACCGGCGTCGCAAGATCTCCCCGCCGATGACTTTTCTTCAAAAGCGCTGAAAAATAAGGCATGAGCACGCGTCCTCTACGCTCGAGGACACGAGAAGTTATCAGAGAGTTAACAGCGCGAAGCTGACGATCGCCGGACGCGTCAGACGATTTGTAAAAGCGGGCCGCGCTCAGCCTGGTTCCGCGGCTCGCGATCGCCCGATGCAATTGCTCGATCTCGTCGATGACCTGACGCAACATACGCGAACCCGGCCCTTCGCCGCCTCAAGCTGTATAGGCTAGCCTGCTTTAAAAAATCGCAAATATCCTGGGCGTCGCATCCGCGGATCGTCGGCGAACTCGCTGGATGTTATCTGAGGCTGCTGTCGCGCCAAGTCAGGCTCGATGCGGCGGCGGTGGCGGACTCATGAGCAGCGACCGCGATTGAACTGCGATACCGCAATGCTACGGCGGCTTAAATCGGCCTCTCGACCTCGCGGCCGGCTGACGCTTGCGTAACGCTTAAAAATGATCAATATATCGGTTACTCGCTTTAAGAGAATGGCGGGGCCAAGGAGCGAGGGGATGGCTGAATATCTGACAACGTTGGCGGAAGCCTTTGCCCGTTTCATGCCGGAGGTCACCAATTTTGCCAGCCGCACGATGACCTATCGCTCTACCGGCGAATATCGGGCCGGTGTCGTCGAGGGCGATGTCGTCATCGATACCGAGGGGGCCATCGAGACGAGCGCGCTGGTCGAGGCCTTCAAAGACGCCAGCCTTGGCGCCCTGTTCATCACCGGGTCGCTGATCGCGCCGAAGGCGACGCTGGTGGAGCCTGATATTGATTGGTCGCCCATGCTGAAGGTGAAGGGCGATGTGTTTGCAAAAAACCTTTGCCTCGGCGGCAGCGCTTCGGAAATAGACGGCGACATCACGGTCTCCGGCGCGCTGACCGGCTACTACAATCACGGGCAGATGCGCATTCGAGGCCGCACCCAGGCGGATGTCATCATCGCCTCCGATTATGAATTCATTTTCGACGGGCCAGTCGAGCGGCGCTATGTCGTCAGCTCGGCCGGAAGGCTCAATCTACCGGTGGACTATGATGACGATCGTCTCGAACTCATCCTCACTCCCGAAGTCATCAGCGAGGACAATTTCATCCATGACGAACGGGTCATCGACCGTCTGAAGCGCGGCCTGCCGATCCTGCGGCCGCCAGATGAGATCGGCACGCCGCCGCCCCGGAGGATTTCGGAAGCGGGCGCCGAGCGACTCCAGTCACTGGCGGTCCACCTGGAAAACGGCGGAACTATCGACACGGTGGATTTCATGTCCTGCGAACTACGCTTCGTTCCCGAAGATCTGCTGCGTTTTGCGGGCGCGCGCAACCTCGTGCTGGCGAAGAACAAGGTCAAGGCGTTGCCGCCCTGGCTCGGCGATTTCACGGCCGCGGAAGTGTTGAACCTCGCCGGCTGCGGGCTTGATACCGTCCCGGTGGAAGTGGCGCGGTTGCCCAAGTTGCGGGAACTCGATCTGAGCGACAATGGCATCACCGCCTTGCCCTCGGAAGCCGATTGTTTCCGGAGCCTCGAAATCCTTAGAATCGGTGAAGGCTTCCACACCACTTCCGCCGAATTTGTCGCGAATCTCGATCTCAGCCACTTCCCTAAGCTCCGCGTGCTCGAACAGGAGTACAGCAATAGCATCGATACGGTGCTCTACAGCGATAAGGATCGGCTGTGGGACAATCAGAACCTTGAAGTGCTCAATGCCGCCTGGCCGTCATTCGAGCCAGGCATTCCCGCTGGCTTGCTGGAAGCTCGCAACCTGTGGGCCCTTGCCACGCGGCTGAACGGCCGAAATCTGCCGCAGGCCCTCGAACGCCTGCCCCATTTGGCACGGCTCGAATACTTGTCGGCTGGTTATGGCGAGTTGAGCAGCGCCGAACTGCGCCGGCTCGGCGAGGCGCTCCCGGGCTGTTTCATCGCCAGCCAGTTTGTCGACGGCCAGTCCGACCACAAGGTTCCCGAGTATCAGCAATTGCAGTCGATCGAGAACAAGATCAGCCACCGGCAATGTCCCGAAGCCGTGGCGGCGCTGGAGACTCTGCTCGCCGGGCGGGATCTGCGGCAACCCTTGCTGCCGGTTGACACGCATGCGCATCTCCTGACGCTTAGCTCGCAAGTCTACAAGGTTGCGGCGCTATTCGAGACAGACGCGGGTCGCAGGAGGGCATGGGCCGATCATGCGCTTACGAGCGCCGACCGGGCCTTAGAAATCCTGCCGAGGCATGTGGAAGCATGCTGGCATCTAGACTATCACAAACTCTGGCTAGCCCGACTGCAAAGCCTCTACGCCAAGGGCCTCGGCCTCGCCCTCGGTTCAGAACCCGCCCCGCAGGCGGCGCTGGACATATTCGATACGGCCCAGGCAGAGGTCGACCGCTTCCTGCTTCCCATCAATCCTACCTGGCATGGCAAGGAGAGCGCGGAGTTAATGAAATTGCGTGAACAAATTCCGGACTAAGTATTCAGGGCGAGATGTTAGAGGCATCATCATCCTGAGTGGCCAGGAAGCGGATGACCTTCTGACCGTATAGTTTCTTGACGGCTTTGTGATGTGCGACAGAATGAATCGCACATATCCGGGCGATCGCCAGTCCGCCGACACTCAGGAGGCCGCGCTGAGTGGGTAGGTGAAACGCGACCCGTCGGCCGAAAGTGAGCCGAGAGGCGGCGCCTTGGCGGCGATCGTGGCGGCGATCGCCTTCGCCATCCGGCTTTGGCTGTTGATCGGACCCAGCGTCGTTTGCAGATGCGGCCTGATGCTGGTCACTGTCGCGATCGGCTCGGCAGAAGTCTTCTGGCTGCTGATCGGGGCCGGCGCCGGCGCTTGTTCTTGCGGCCTGATGCTGGTCACCATGGCGATCGGCTCGGCGGACGGCTCTTGGCTACTGACCGGGGCCGGCGCCGCCGTTTGAGCGTGCGGCTTGGCGCTTGGCGCCGCGGCGGCAGATTCGACCGGCGCAGGCGCGGAATGGAAAGGCGGCGGCGGCGCGCAGGAATTCAAAATCTCCGAAAGCTCGGAAATCGTCCGGTCGACGACGGTCAGGGCGCGAAATTCCGGCGTTTGGAGCAATTGAAGGCGCAGTTGGTTGCCGAGCGCCTGGAGAGAAGACAACGCTTCCTGTGTCATGCGGATTCAGCCCCTTCGATTAACGACTCCGCTTTTGATAGAAGCGCTGGCTGGTGTGAAACTGGACAATTTACACGGGTTGCGAATGCGGCCGGTGCGACGGTCTGGGACATGACCAAAGGTCAGTCTGGGAAAAGCTATCGCGGCGAGAATCGAGAGCGAAATGGATGCGTCGCCGCGAATGCCGCCGGCCGGACGTACGGGAATATTAGTCAAATAGCTTGCGGCTTGTCGGGACAGCGCAATGGCGGTGAATCTGGAAGGGGTCCGATTGCGTCGCTGGCCGGCGCCTTCCGGACTGAAGCGGCTGATGAACCGGTCGCTGGCGCATCAAGGTCTGGTCTCCTACGAAGTCGTGACGCCGGCGCCGGGCGCTCCGGCTGTTGACGAAAAGCCCAGAGAAAAGCGCTCAAGCGCGCGCCGCCGTCTTCGGCTGCGCTCGGCCAAGCTGCTCGATTCGCAGAGCGCATTCATTTGCGAGTGCCTGGTGCGCGATCAGTCCGCCCAGGGACTTTGTCTGCAACTGATGAAGAATATCGGCCTGCCGGCGCGCTGCGTCATCTATGATGACGAAACCGGCGCCCTCAGTGTCATCACCACCATATGGCGCCGGGGTCCTTTGCTCGGCGTTCGTTATTGCCAGGCGGCAGCTCCTGTTTCGCTAAAGCCAAGCGATCGGTCGGCATTGCGCGGACGCTATTACGCGGTGGTCGGCTGACGCGGTGAAGCGCCGGGCGGCCGGCCAGCCCGAGGCAAGATTGACCGTCTAGCCTCTCCCGGATCGACGGCTTCCTCCCAGCAAAAAGAGCTTCTTGTGAACGATTGCGTTGTCCGGGATATTGCAACGGGAGAATATCAACCGCCGGCGCTTATCGGGCTCGCCGCGCTCGCCAGAATGGCGTTTCGCGGCGCCGATCTCGGGCCGATCGCGCAATCGCTGATCGATCGCAGCCGAGGCAATTGCGCCGACGCGGCCGCCCTTATGGATCTTTCCCTCATCGAGATCTTCCAGGGGCGCGAGCATCGCCGCGCTGAGCTCCAGACGCAGGCGCTAAAACTGCAAAGACTCTATCGGCATGGGCGCGCTGCCGGTAGCGCGGCCCCATTAAGGGTCCTGGCGTTGGCCGCGCCGGGCGACCTTATGGCCAATACGCCGATTGAATTTCTGCTGGAGAACGAAGATGTCGTTCTCGACGTTCTCTATGTCCTGCCGGAATTCCCGCCGCCAGAAATCGTTCCGCGGCACGATGTGGCTTTCGTAGCGGCGGCCGAAGGCGAGCAGAATAGAGCGACGCTCGATATCCTGACCGAGTGTTTGAAGACATGGCCCCGTCCAGTTCTCAATGAACCCGGTCGGATTTCAAGATTGACCAGGGACGGCGCCTTCGCGCTTCTCGCCTCGACGCCGGGCGCCGCCATGCCGATCAATGCGTCTGTCGACCGGGCGAGCCTGTTGCGTTTGGCAGCCGGCGAAACGCCGCTTCAGCAGCTATTGCCGAATTGCCGCTTTCCGATCATCGCCCGGCCGTTCGGCTCGCATGCCGGCGAAGGCCTGAAGAAGCTTGACGATCGCGCCGGGATACTCGCCTATCTCGCCGAATATTCACCGGCCGACTTTTTCATCTCGCCATTTGTCGATTATCGCAGCGGGGACGGCCTGTTTCGAAAATATCGCATCGCTTTGATCGACGGGCGGCCCTATGCCTGCCATATGGCGATATCGAGCCATTGGATGATCCATTATCTCAACGCCGATATGATCGACAATCCGAAGAATCGCACCGAGGAGGCGGCGTTCATGCGCGATTTCGACCAAGCCTTCGGCGCCCGCCATCAAGCGGCGTTGCGAGAGATCGCGCGGCGTTCGGGCCTCGACTACCTGATCATGGACTGCGGCGAAACGCGGCAAGGAGAATTGCTGATCTTCGAAGTCGGCAACGCGATGATCGTTCACGCGATGGATCCCGAAGATGTGTTCCCCTACAAAGCGACTCAGATGAAGAAATTGTTCGCCGCGTTCCAAACGATGTTACGAAGCCGCGCGCTCGCCGCGCATCCGTCGACGCTTCGCTGAAACGCGGAAAGCGCGCCGGCTCAGGCGTAGGATTTCTCCTCGACGATCGCAGAGCCGAACAGACGATTGATTTCGAGCTTCAATGCGGCGCGCTTGTCGTTCAGTCTGTAGACCGCGCGCGCCAGGGCGATGAACGAAGGACCGAAATCGTCATTCTTCTCGCAGATTCGGATATCGTCCTCGATCTCCCACAATTCCGCATTGACCGCCTTCAGACTCGTCCGCAAGACATCGAGAGGCGGTCGATCGAGACCCTCGTCAGCCTGCAGCGCGTGGAGAAGCCCGAGCTCGCTGCGGACATTCTGTAGTTTTCCTGCATCCGGGATGCGTTCCGATTTGATCTCCAGAATGGTAATTTTGTCGATGAGTTCGCCCACCGCGCCGGGAATGGCGATCGCCTTCGCGGCGATCGGCGGATCGCCGCGCTTGACGAGCGGCTCGAGCGCGCTTGCGGTGCGCGCAAGCAATTCGTTCCAATCGCCCCGCGTGCGTTGACGGAACAGCCGCATGGTTGGATACCAGGGCGAATCGGCGCGATCGCACAGCCAGCGCCACTCCGCCACCTGCTTCAAAGCCACCCAGACGGGCGCGCCGAGCGCGCCGGCGAGATGGGCGATCGAAGTATCGCAGGTCACGATGAGATCGAGATGGGCCATCGCCGCCGCCGTATCGACGAAGGCGTCCGGGCCGGCGTCGAAATCCTCGCCCAGCGTCTCGACGATCATGCCTTCCGGCAGCGAGGCGAGTTGCTCCGTTCCCGCCCCTTTTTGCAGCGCGATCAGGCGCACGTCGGGCAAAGCCGCCAGAGGAGCGAATGCGGCGAGTGGGATGGAGCGGCCGATATCAGCTTCTGGATTGGGATTGCCTTGCCAGCTAATGCCGATCTTGAACCCATGCGCGCCGATGCGCGCGGCCCATTTCTCGCGGAGCGCCCCGTCGGCTTTCAGATAGGGAACAGGCGCCGGAATGCTGTCGAGCCGCGTGCCGAAAGCGCGCGGCAGGCTGCTGACCGCGATCTGCGCGTCGAATGTCTCAAAAGACTGTATCTCGTCGACCAGGCGAACGCCGTCATAGGCTGCGAACAGGCGATGCAATTTCTTCGCGCAGAGGAACGTCACTTCGACCCCCGCCCGCGCCGCCAGCATGGCGTAGCGAGAAAATTGAATCGTATCGCCAAGACCATGGTCGTTCATGACGAGAAGCCGTTCGCCGGCGACGATCTTGCCCGTCCATTCCGGGAATTTGACGCCAAGAGCGTCCTTCAGCGATCGGCCGGCCAGCCATCGCCTTTCGTAACCCTCCCAGCCCTGTTCGAATTGCCCGCGCATCAGCAGCAGGCAGCCTCTGTTGCTGATTGCGTCGACATTGCCCAGCCGCACCGCTTCGTCGAACGCCGCCAGGGCTTCGTCGAATCGGCCAAGCGCCTTCAAGGTAAGACCTTCGCCGCACATGGCGGCGGCGAAGTCCGGCCTGAGCGCCTTCGCCTGTGCATAGATCGGCAGCGCTTCCTCGTGCCGGTCGAGCTTCATCAAGGCGGTGCCGTAGTTGAGCGTCGCCTCGGCGAAATCTGGCCGCAGATGCATGGCCTTCTGGCAAGCGGCGAGCGATTCCTCCCAGCGACCCAATTCGCGCAATGCGCCTGCGCGAGAGTTCCAACTGTCGGCGTTGGCGGGCGCGATGGCGATCGCCTTATCGAAAGCTGCAAGCGCTTCGTCAAACCGCCGAAGGCTGAAAAGCAGCTTTCCGGAATTGGACAAAGCGACGAGAAAATCGGGTTTGAAGCCAAGCGCCTGATCATAGAAGCGCAGGGCGGCGTCGGTCTGGCCAGCCTCGCCCAGGATAAAGCCGCCGAGGCACAGAGCCTCGGGATAATCGGGGCGCGCCCGCAGCGCGGCGTCCAGCATTTCGATCGCCTCCGGCGCCCGCCCGCGATTCCATAAAGCCGCTCCGCAATTGTAGAAAATATCGGCCGGCGCAGGTCCGTCGCCCTTGCCGATGACCGGCGTCTCCAGGAGCTGCGCGATGGAATGACGACGGTCCAGCTTTTCTGGCCACGCTGTCTTGTCAGGCGTCAGAGACGGGGACGTATGATTCATCGTTGCATGTCTCCGGGCGAGAAGAACAGCCCCGAGCCCGGGGCGCGACGGCGTCGCAGCATTGAACAACAGGACGCTTGCGCCAGACTGGGCCGCCGCGGCGGCGCAAAAGCCGAGATCGTCGAGGAAAGGCGGGAATTAGCCGCCAAGCGAGAAGCCTTGCAGACTTTGCAGCAGCGCATTGCTGAACAGCGAACTGCTGCTGCTGCTCGTGCTGTTCCCGTTGATAATGCCGCTCAATATGGTAACGGCGGCCGAGGGCGAAGCCGAGGACGACGACGACGATCCGGACACGCTGAGGGTTGACGACGAATTCGACGAATTGCCGTAGGTCATGTCGTATGCGGCGGTGAAGCGCTCCGTCAGCTCCTTCAGTTTGGCTGGATTTTTCAAATCGGAAATGGGAAGGAGCTTGGAAACGGCCTTCGCCTGAACATCGATATTTTCAGATGAAAATGCGGTCGGCAGACCAAAAATGGTCTCGACCACTTCGAGCAGATTCTGGTCCGCGAGAATGCCGTAAGAACTGGTCACGCTCGGCGCCACGCGGTTGAAATACATAGCGAGCTGTACGCCGACGTCCTGCTGGCCCTCGTTGTTCTCGAGCGTCTGCTCGACGTACTCGCTTTGCGTGTCCTTGATGGCGGTGGAGGTGGAGATTGACGAAGCGCCTGCGCCGGTGAAATTGAAAGCGGTCGCAAAAGCCTTCCACTGCGGCAACGTGTTGGCGAGGGCCTTCGGATTGGTGACGCCGCCCTCGAGCACCTGTTTGATCAACGCGGTCGAATTGATCTGGTCGCCCAATCCGTAAGCGTCGAGAGCATAGGAAAGAAGCCGGTAATTTTCGACAAACTGATCGATCGAAGTGACCTTGCCGATGTTGGCGGCGTAGTAGGCGCTGGCGGTTTTGACAGTCGGCTGGTCAGCGGTCATCGCCTGCATCCGGGGCAGGTTCTGCACAACCGTCAAATAGGCCGACGTGGTGGTCGTCATGTCAATTCATTCCCGTCGCCAGCTCGTCCGCGGGCCGGCGAATCACTCGCGGCCGCGACGGGCTCGCCGTCCGCTGAAGAAGCAGGCCATCACTACGCCGATGAAATTGACGATTTCTTAAGCGCGTCGGCGGCGGCGTTTGGCGCGGCTCGAAAAGGCGCGGGGCGCCGGCCCGGCGAGCGAAGGCCGATGGTCGTAAAGCGGCGCGCCGGCGAGAGCGGGCGGCGCCAGAAGTCCACTGATTGCGTTCGCGCCTCGAACCCACGCGGCCTCGTCACCAGCCTTGGGGCCAGGACGTCGCCCATTGGCTGGTCACAGTCGCAGCGCCTTTTTGCGAAGTCGCCGGGGTGGGCAGTTTCTCCAGGCAATAGCCGAGATAGCGCTTTGAATCGATCGGATCGAAGCCGAGGCGATGCTTCAGTTTCTTGCGCAATTTGCTGATGTGGCTTTCCACCACGTTCTCGTCGACGTTCTCGTCGAAAATGCCGTAGATCGAATTGAATATTTGCGATTTGGTGATTCTGCGGCCTTTGTTGCTCACAAAATATTCCAGGATGCGCCGCTCGCGCCTGGGCAGCGGCAGCACTTCGCCGTTCACCTCGGGATCGCGTCCATCGAAATAGACGCACATTTCGCCGATCACTTCATGATCGGCTTCGCCCTGATTGCGGCGATTGATGGCGCCGACCCGGGCGAGGATTTCTCTGACATGGACGGGTTTGCGCAAGACGTCGTCGACGCCGGCGGCGAACAGTTCGAGAGTTTGATCCAGCGATTGCCTTTCGTTGAGGACGATCACCGGAGCTTTGGACCTCTCCCTTATCAGACGCGGATAGGCCTCGCGCTCCACGCAATCGCCGATCAGAAAGGCCTCAATGGCGAGAATATCGTTCTCGCTGACCTTGCCGATCCAATCGCGAAATTCGGCGGGGTCGATGCCAGCCGAAGCTATTCCCTCTCGATCGAAGCTAGAGGCATAACCGCCGGCGACAACGTTTCTCTCGTCCACTATGACAAACATGTTAATCCTCGCCGGCAATTAACGATCCGCGCATTCTCTATTGACGCGACTGTCCGTTACGACAGTATCGTCGTTATAGAATTCGATTTTCGGTGAAATAATCCGCCCCCCGGCGAATCACGAAACCAGTCGCTTAGAGTTATATTACATAATCTAAACTAGATTGAAGATGGTTAATTTTCGGTTAAGTGGTTGCATTAATATGAAAATTAGCCGTCAAAGATGAAATTGCGGCCGTGGAGCGTAAAGCGGGCGCTCGGGGCGCGGTCGGGAGAAATGGACAAGCGCCTACACGGCATTGGGCGCTCACGAGGCCGATAGGCGAAATTCGCCCGATCGGCGTCAAACCCGCCCGCTGAAGCAGCAAAGCGGATGCTTCTTCCGGCCCCTATTCCGCCTGGCGGAAATTCCGGATGCGGTCGAACGAGACCGCGATGATGATGAAAGCGCCGACGAATGCGCCCTGCCAGAATGCGCTGATGCCGAGAAGGCCGAGCGAGTTGCGGATGATCTCGATCAGCGCCGAGCCGATCAGCGCGCCGAAGGCGGTGCCGATGCCGCCGGCGAGATTGGCGCCGCCGATGACAGCGGCGGCGATGACCTGGAGCTCCATCCCATTGCCGAGGTTGGTGGTCACGGCCCCGAGCCAGCCGGTCTCGATGATTCCGGCGATGCCCGCTGACAAGGCCGAAATCATATAGACCGCCACCTTGATCCGTCGCACGGGAACGCCCGTCAACACCGCCGCCTGTTCATTGCCGCCGATCGAGAAGACATAGCGGCCGAACCGCGTCCAGCGCAGCATGAACCCAACGATCAGCGCCAGAGCGATCATGTAAATGACCGGGTTCGAAATGCCGAACAACAGTGCGCCGCCGCCAAGAAACAGCAGTTTGGAATGGTCCGGCCCGAATTGGAAAACGACGGTGTTGTTGGAGGCGACCATGGCGAGCGAACGGGCGATCGACAGCATGCCAAGCGTGACGACAAATGGCGGAATGCCGAGATAGGCGATCAGCACGCCATTGATTGCGCCGACCAGCAACGCCGTTCCGAGCGAAGCGGCGATGCCGATCTCGATGCTGTAGCCGGCGTGCATCACCACGGCGAGGATCATGCTGCACAGGCACAGGACTGAGCCGACGGAAAGATCAATGCCGCCGCTGATAATGACGATGGTCATGCCGAGCGCAATGACGGCGGTGAAAGTGAAATTGCGCGTGATGTTGAAGAGGTTGTTGCTGGTGGCGAAGGAATTGGTGGCGAAGCTCAAAAACAGGCAGGCGAGAATGACGGCGACAAAGACCCAAAAAGCCTGGCTCGACATCAGCCATGAGATCCAGCTCTCCCGCTTCTGCGGAACGGGAGCGTCAAGCGCGATTGCCATCGATCAGCCTCAATCCCTTTTTCGAGCGCCGGGGCGCCCTCCGTTACAATGCGCTCTCGATCGCGCCAGTAATCAGACCGGTGACTTCCTCCGGCGAACTGGCGGCGATGGCCTTGTCGGCGACCTTCCGACCCCGCCGCAGCACCACGATCCGATCGGCGACGGTGAAGACATCCGGCATGCGATGGCTGATCAGGATGACGGCGATGCCCTGGTCGCGCAATCGCCGGATCAGGTTCAGGACCTCGGCGACCTGCCGTACCGAGATGGCGGCAGTCGGTTCATCCATCAGCACGATTTTTGGATCGGACAATCGGGTGCGGGCGATCGCCACCGCCTGGCGCTGGCCGCCCGACATGCGTTTGACGAGATCGCGCGGCCGCGTCTCCGATTTCAGCTCCGCGAAAATCTGGGCGGCGCGGCGGTACATCGTCGCATAGTCGAGGATTTTGAGCGGCCCGACTCCCCTGTGCATTTCGCGTCCAAGGAAGACATTGGCGGCGGCGGTCAGATTGTCGCAAAGCGCCAGATCCTGATGCACGATCTCGATGCCGTGCTGGCGGGCCTCAACCGGCCGATGCATCGACAATTCGGTGCCTTCCATGCGCATCGCGCCATGGGAGGGGCGGAAATTGCCGGCGATGATCTTCACCAGCGTCGATTTGCCGGCGCCATTGTCGCCCATCAGCCCGACGACCTCGCCGGGCTCAAGGACAAGCGAAACATCGGTGAGGGCCTGGATGGCGCCGAAATGCTTGGAGACATTCTCCAGCTCAAGTATCGCCATGACGGCGCTCGCCCTCCCGTTGCCCTACCGCGTTTGCGGCCCTTGCTTTTCTTCGCTCGCGATCGGCGAACGATTCGAAACTTTGCGGGCCACGAATTACTTTGCGGGCCACGAATTCCGCGTCAATACCGCAAATCGCTCATTTGCTTACCGAGCCGATGCGTTATCGTCAATCTATTGTCAGACAAATCGGCGCCCAGCATCGGCGGAGCCGGCAAAATCAAACCTTCTTTTCGTATGATTATTTCATTGACGGAGAAAAATGCGGCTTATAGGCTCGCTATCGCGCGGGATATTATGGCGTTCCAGCGAAATTTGGAAACATTCTTGGCTAAAAGGCCGTTGGACCGCCAAGCGCGCGATTTGGCAGTGTTTCTAGGCGCATGAATAATGATTCAGCGCCCATCGGGAGGAAGAGATGAACAAGGTCGCATTATTGTTGGCTGCCGCGGCGCTGGCCCTGTCGGCGGGTTCGGCGCTGGCGCAAAAGAAGCAACTGGTCATCGTCGTCAAGGGTCTGGACAATCCATTCTTCGAAGCCATCCACCAGGGCTGCGAGAAATGGAACAGGGAAAATGCAAGCTCGCCTTATACGTGCTTCTATACCGGTCCGGCCTCGACATCCGACGAAGCGGGCGAAGCGCAGATCGTCGGCGACATCATCGGCAAGTCCGATACGGTAGCGATGGCGATATCGCCCTCGAACGCACCGTTGATCGCCAATGCGCTGAAATCCGGCAATCCGAAATTCCCGGTCATGACAATCGACGCCGACCTCAAGAAGGAAGATTCGGCTTTGCGCAAGACCTATCTCGGCACCGACAATTACCTGATGGGCTTCAAGCTTGGCGAATATCTGAAGAAGGCCAAGCCCAAGGGCGGAACCGTCTGCTTCATCGAAGGCAATGCGGCGGCCGACAACATCCTGCGCCGCGCGTCAGGCAGCCGCGACGCTCTGTCGGGCAAGAAGGGCCTCGATATGCTGAAGGGCGAAGGCGGCTGGACGGAAATCGCCGGCTGCCCGGTGTTCACCAATGACGACGGTCCCAAGGGCGTCCAGGCGATGTCGGATATCCTGACCGCCAATCCCAAGCTCGACGCTTTTGTCATCGAAGGCGGCTGGCCGCTGTTTGGCGCGCCGCAGCCCTATCGTCAGTTGACCGATCAGTTCAAGGCGCAGCTCGCCAGCAAGGCTTTGGTGATCGTCGCCGCCGATACGATCGGCGATGAAGTGGCGATGGCGAGGGAGGGGCGGGTCGAAGCGCTCGTCGGCCAGCGGCCGTTTGAAATGGGCTATAAGGCGCCTAGCGTGATGATCGACCTGATCGAAGGCAAGAAGGTCGACGATCCGGTCTTCACCGGCCTTGACGAGTGCACCGCGGCGACTGTCGACACTTGCATCCAGAAATAGTCTCAAATCCCGGAATTACGCGGCAAAACGAAATTGGGAGGCGCCCCGGCGCCTCCTCTTTTTTTGATCGCTACTCGCCCGCATCGTCGTCGACCCTGTGTTATGCAGGGGCTATGCGGGAAGCACATCCGAGACCGACGTCGCCGGCGGGATATGATCTATAGTCGAATCAAAGTCCGTCGACGGTTCCACTAAAAATCATTCTGCTCTGGCGGCGACAACGCGTCATATTATGCGCGAGAGGAACTTCCACATGAAGCGTTATCGAATCGCCGTCATTCCGGGCGACGGCATAGGCAAGGAAGTCATCCCCGCCGGCGTCGAGGTTCTCGCCGCGCTCGCCCAGCGCGACGGCGGGTTCGAATTGGCCTTCGATCATTTCGACTGGGGCTCGGATTATTACAAAGCCAATGGCGTGATGATGCCGGCGGACGGGCGCGAGCAGATCAGGCGTCACGACGCGATCTTTTTCGGCGCCGTCGGCGCGCCTGATGTGCCCGATCATGTCAGCCTGTGGGGCCTGCGCCTGGCGATCTGCCAACCCTTCGACCAATACGCCAATGTCCGCCCGACCCGCATCCTGCCGGGCATCGTCAGCCCGTTGCGCGATGTGACCGGCCCCGAGCTCGACTGGGTGATCGTGCGCGAGAATTCGGAAGGCGAATATGCCGGCGTCGGCGGGCGCGTCCATCGCGGCCTGCCGGAGGAGGTGGCGACCGACGTCTCGGTGATGACGCGCGTCGGCGTGACGCGCATTTTCCGCTTCGCCTTCGCGCTGGCGCGCTCGCGGCCGCGCAAATTGCTGACCATCGTCACCAAATCGAATGCGCAGCGCCACGCGATGGTGATGTGGGACGAAATCGGCGCCGAGGTCGCGCGCGAATTTCCCGAGGTGAAATGGGACAAGATGCTGGTCGATGCGATGACCATGCGCATGACGATGAGGCCGGCGACGCTCGACACGATCGTCGCCACCAATCTGCATGCCGACATTCTCTCCGATCTCGCCGCCAGCCTCGCCGGTTCGCTCGGCATCGCCGCGACCGCCAATCTTAATCCCGAGCGGACCTTCCCCTCGATGTTCGAGCCCATTCACGGCTCGGCCTTCGATATCGCCGGCAAGGGAATCGCCAATCCGATCGGCGCATTCTGGACGGCGACGATGATGCTGGAGCATGTCGGTGAGAAAAGCGCGGCCGACCGGCTGATGCGCGCGATCGAGCGCGTCACGGCGGATGTCGCGCTGCATACTCCGGATCTTGGCGGCGCGGCGACGACGCGAGAGGTCGCGGACGCGGTGATCGCGGCGGTGTTGGGCGAGAATTTTTAGGCGTGTGATGGCGGACCCAGTTCGCCGTCATCGCGAGGGAGCGGAGCGACGAAGCGATCCAGACTAAGCCGCGTCAAGACCGGTACGGATCGCATCGCGTGGACCTTGAGAACCGATCCAGGCGAAGGCTTTCAAAAGCTCAGTCTGGATTGCTTCGTCGCTGCGCGCCCTCGCAATGACGAACTCGCGGCTCTCACGTCGTCGTCCTCGCCCTTCAAATCGCAATCTGCCGGCCGACTTCGACAAGCTGATCGCTCGGCAGTTTGAGGAAGTCGCTGATGCGCGAGGCGTTGCGCTCCATCACCGCGAACACCGCCTCCTGCCAATGCGGCAGGCCGAGCTTGTCCTCGCGCGAAATGATGGTCTCGTGGCCGACATAATAGGTGACGTCGTCGAGATCGATATTGCAGCCCATCGCTCTTGTTTCGTGCAGAAGCCGGGGAACGTCCGGCGTCTCCATGAAGCCGTAGCGCGCCTCGGCGCGCCAGAAATTCGGCTCGGTGCGCGTCAGCACCAGACGGTCCGCGCTGGCGACGCGCGGCGTCGAGACAACCACCAGCCTCAGCACGAGGACGAATTCGTGCAACGCACGATTGTGCTTGACATGCCACATCATGACCGGCGGGGCGCCCTGCACCGTGCGCGTGAAGAAGACGGCGGCGCCGGGAACGCGCGGAATCGCGCCCGATTGCACTTTGGCGAGGAACGGCTCGATCGGCGTGAAGGTCTCCATCATGCGTTCGTGAACCGCCACCGCGCCCCGATGCCATATCCACATCACGCCATAGACTGCGGCCGCCAGTAGCAGCGGCACATAGCCGCCATCGAGAACCTTGGCGCAATTGGCGGCGAAAAAGGCGGCGTCGGTGACGAAAAAGCCGCCCGCGACGAGACCGGCCGCAGCCAAGCTCCAGTTCCATATCTCACGCATCGCGATAAACAGCAGCACCGACGTCATCAGCATGGTCAGCGACACCGCGATGCCGTAGGCGGCCGCCAGATTGTCCGATTTGCCAAAGCCGAGCGTCAGGCCAAGCGTCACGATCATCAACAGCCAGTTGACGACGCCGACATAGATCTGGCCGTAGCCCTCCGATGAGGTCTGCTTGATCGCCAGACGCGGCATCCAGCCCAGTTGGATCGCCTGCCGCGTCATTGAGAAGGCGCCGGTGATGATCGACTGGCTGGCGATGATGGTGGCGATTGTCGCCAGCACGATCAGCGGCAGGAGCAAGGGAGCGGGACACAGGCGATAAAAAATATTGCCGTCGGTCGGCGCGCCTTCCAGGACGAGCGCGGCCTGCCCGGCATAGTTCAACAGCAAGCTCGGCAGGACGACGAAATTCCAGGCGAGCCTGATCGGTATCGGCCCGAAATGCCCCATATCGGCATAGAGCGCCTCCGCGCCGGTGACGCAAAGAAAGACGCCGCCGAGGACCAGGAAGCTTGTCAGGCCGCCGGAGAACAGAAAGCGCAGGCCATAAAGCGGGTTGACCGCCGCGATGATGGTCGGATGCTGCGCGATGCCGTAAACGCCCAGCACGGCCATGACGACGAACCAGGCGAGCATGATCGGGCCAAAGGCGCGCCCGATGCGCGCCGTGCCCTGCGGCTGTATGGCGAAGAGCGCGACGAGAATGACAACGGCCGCCGGCAACACATAAGGCGTGAGGCCGGGCGCGGCCTGTTCGAACCCTTCCAGCGCCGAGAGCACCGATATGGCCGGCGTGATGGCGCCATCGCCATAGATCAGCGCGGCGCCGAACAGACCGATCGCGACAATGGTCGGACGATGCTGCTTCTTGACGCCGAGCAGCGACATCAAGGCCAGAATGCCCCCTTCGCCGTCATTGTCGACGCGCATCGCGAAGCCGACATATTTGACGCTGGTGATGATGATGAGGGTCCAGAAGATGAGCGACAGCGAGCCGAGGATCGCCGCAGAGTCGGGATGGGCGTCGGTCAGATCGAGCACGGTCTTGAATGTGTAGAGCGGGCTGGTGCCGATATCGCCGAAGACGATGCCGAGCGCCGCCAGCCCAAGCGTCGGCAGGGAGCTTTTGTGGATGTCGCGCACCCGTGTTTCCGTCATCGCCAAGGCAGACCTCGTGAAGTCAAGGGTTCGACGCTTGATCCCGCCAAGAGACGGGGAGCAGCGACATCAACCTGTCCGCATTCCCAGCGAATTACAACTGCCAATGTGACAGCCGGTTGACGCATCGCCTCGCGCGGCCCGCACTTCCTGTTACGCCAAGCGGAAGCGAAAGTACATCGACGTCGATCGTCGACTTTGTGAGGTTCGCAAAGGAAGAGAATAATTGCTGAGACGCAAAGGGGCGTCGCCCACATTGAAAATCGAAATTATCGGACGTTGAGGGTACGTTGATCAGGCCGGCCGATTGGTGAAACCCGGCGCGCCGAAAAAGCGGTTTCTTGTGTGTAAAGATTCCGCAGGTTACGGACAGCTTTCTGTCAGGTCGCTGACAGCGGCAAGTCCAGACTTCCTGAATTGATCAACGCGATGGCGATCGTCAGATGCCGAAGCTGCGCTGGAATTGACCTTCGATGCGCGAAGCGCTTGAGCGCCGAAGGCGCCCAGCCGAGGTGACCGCCGTGTTGACGATGATCGCTGAGGCGTAGGGAAATCCGAGCCTGCCTGTCAAAGGAAAATCGCCATCTGGCGATAGTATGATCTTCACATCGCGAGTTCCAGGACCGCGCCTCCTCATAAACCTGTATCAGGCGACGGATTGCTTTCAGGCCACGGAGGTCGATTGATGCGTGCGATTGTCCAATCAGGCGCAACCGCTTCACAGCGCGAGATAGGCGTCGCGAATGTCGGGCCGCGAGTCGAACTCGGCCATCGTCCCGGCGAAGCGGATGCGGCCCTTTTCAATGACATAGGCGCGGTCGGCGACGAGACGCGCGAAATGAAGGTTCTGCTCGCTCACCAGCAGGCTCAGGCCTTGGCGCTTCATGTCGCGGATCGCCTCGATCATCTGTTCGACGATCCGCGGCGCCAATCCCTCCGACGGCTCGTCGAGCAACACCAGCGCGGGATTGCCCATCAGGGTTCGCGCAATCGTCAGCATCTGCTGCTCGCCGCCCGACATGCGCCCGCCAGGACGGTGGCGCAGTTGGCTAAGGTTCGGGAAAATCTCGAACAGGCGCTCGCGCGTCCAGGTCGGCGCGCCGGTGCGCGGCGGCTGGCGGCCGACCAGCAGATTTTCCTCGACGGTGAGGTCGGCGAAGATGCGCCGGTCCTCCGGGACATAGCCGAGGCCGCGCCGCACGATGTCATAGGTCGGCAGATCAGAGACATCCTCGCCGTCGAAGAGCACCTGGCCGCTGCGATTGGCGATCAGGCCGAGGATGGCGCGAAAGGTCGTCGACTTGCCCGCGCCATTGCGACCGAGCAGCGCCGCCACTTCGCCCGCGCCGACTTCCAGCGCGACATCGGTGAGAATATGCGCCTGGCCATAGGCCGCGTTGAGGCCGCTAACGCGAAGTCTGGCGCCCGCGCCGCTCATCGCGGGGCCTCATGGAGGGCGCCGGCGCCAAGGTAGACCGCCTGCACTTGCCTGTTGGCGCGCACCGCAGCCGGCGCCCCCTCGGCGATCAGCACGCCCCGATTGAGCACGAGAATACGATTGGCGTGTTCGAACACCACGTCCATGTCATGTTCGGTGAACAGGACGCCGATCGTGCGTTCGCGCGCGATCCGCGCAGTCAGAGCCATCAGCGCGCCGCGTTCCTTGGGCGCCATGCCGGCGGCGGGCTCGTCCATCAGCAACAGCCTGGGCTCGTTGGCCAGCGCGATGGCGAGTTCGAGCCGTTTGAGATCGCCATAGGCGAGTTCGCCGCAAGCGCGCTCCGCCTGATCGGCCATGCCGACCAGCGCCAGCAGGGCCATCGCCTCCTGAGGGTAATAGCGCGCCGCCCAGCGATTGAGCAGCCATTGGCGGCGGTGGTGAGCGAGCAGCGCCATCTGGACATTTTCGAGCACCGTCATCGAGGCGAAGGTCGCGGTAATCTGAAATGTGCGGCCGACGCCGAGCTGTCCAACCTCGCCTGGATTCATGCCCCGTGTGTCGCGGCCGAAAATGCTGATGCGCCCGTTTGTCGGCGCGAGCTGGCCGTTGATCATGTTGAAACAGGTGCTCTTGCCGGCGCCGTTCGGCCCGATCAGCGCGAGCATCTCGCCAGCCTGCAACGTGAAGCTGACGTCCTGGACCGCCTGGAATCCCGAATAATTCTTGGCCAGGCGCTCGACGCTCAGAATGCTCATGCGCGCTCTCCGCCGGTCGAGGCGACGCGCGCGCCGCGCCAGGATGCGAGAGCCCCGACAATTCCCTTGGGGAAAAGCACGACCAGCACGACGATCAGCAGGCCGAGCGCGAGTTTGGAATAATCGGTATGGCTGATGATCCAGATCGAGAAGGATCGGTAGAGCGCGGCGCCGACGATGCCGCCCGAAACTGTGTCGACGCCGCCGAGCAGCACCATCACCAGGCCATCGATCGACAGGGGGATGCCGAGATTGTCAGGGAAGACGCTGCCCTTCAGGAAGGCATAGAGCGCGCCGGCGAGCGCGGCGAAGCCGCCGGCGATGGCGAAGCTGATCCACTGGATGCGCCGCCGGGCAAGGCCGATCGCCTCGGCGCGCAGCGGCGAGTCGCGCAGCGCCCGCAGCGCATAACCGAACGGCGAGAACAGGATCATGCGCAGAACCGCGACGCCGGCCCCGACGAGCGCCAGGGTCAGCCAGTAGAAATGCGCGGGCGCGGCGGCCCAGGCGCTCGGCCAGACGCCGATAAGGCCGTTGTCGCCGCCGGTGACTTCGCTCCATTGATAGGCGACCGACCAGGCGATCTGGGCGAAAGCGAGCGTCAGCATCGCGAAATAGACGCCGGAGAGGCGCACGCAGAACCAGCCGAACAGAATGGCGCCGGCAAGGCCGAGCAGAGGCCCGGCGACGAGCCCGGCCTCCATGCCGAGCCCGAATTGCTTGAGCGCGAGCGCCGCGCCGTAGGAGCCAAGGCCGAAATAGGCGGCGTGGCCGAAGGAGACGAGGCCGCCGGCGCCGATCAGGAAATGCAGGCTCGCGGCATAGAGGACGAAGATCAGCACTTCAGCGGCGACGCCGAGAAGATAATCGCCGGCGGCGAGCGGCAGCAGCGCCGCGGCGACGAGCGCCAGGGCGACGGCCAGCCGGCCCCGCGCGCCGATCGGACGCCAGCGCAGGATCGCCGCCCCACCCGCGGCCCGCGCCGCCGCCTCGGCGCGGCCGAGCAGGCCGAAGGGCCGCGCGATCAGCACCAGCGCCATCACCGCGAAGACGAGGACGATCGATATTTTAGGAAAGATGAGGATGCCGAAGGCGTTGAGTTCGGAGACGATGATCGCGGCGAGAAATGTGCCGAGCACATTGCCGAGGCCGCCGATGACGACCACCACCAGAACTTCGGTGATGACCTGCAAATCCATCGTATGATTGGCCGCCTGGCGCGGCAGTTCGAGCGCGCCGCCGAGCGCGGCGAGAAAGACGCCGAGGGCGAAGACGCTGGTGAATAGCCATTTCTGGTTGACGCCGAGAGCGGCGACCATTTCGCGATCCTGCGTCGCTGCGCGCACCAGAACGCCCCAGGTCGTGCGGCGGAACAACAGCCACAGCAGCCCAAGCACCAGCGGCCCGAGCGCGATCAGCAGCAGGTCGTAAGACGGAAAAGGCCGGCCGAAGAGATCGACGGCGCCTTTAAAGCCCGGCGCGCGTGGGCCGAGGAGATCGTTCGGACCCCAGATGATCAGCGCGAGGTCCTCGACGATCAGCGTCACGCCGAAAGTCGCGAGCAATTGGAACAATTCGGGCGCATCATAGATGCGCCTGAGTAGGATGATTTCGACCAGCGTTCCGACGCCAGCGACAAAGATCGCCGCGGCGAGAACGCCGCCCCAGAAGCCGAAGGCGCCGGAGAATTGCTCAGTGAGCGTGAAGCCGACATAGGCGCCCAGCATATAGAAGGCGCCGTGCGCGAAATTGACGATGCGCGTCACGCCGAAAATGATCGAAAGGCCGGAGGCGACCAGGAACAGCGAGCAGGCGCTCGCCAGTCCGGTGACGAATTGATCGAAGTAGAAATTCACGTTCGACCCTGTCGCCGGAGAGGCCGGGCGGGGAGGCGGGGGCCTCCCCTGGCGCGATCAGTTCTGCGGGCGCAGCGCCTTCACTTCGTCATCGGAGGGAAGATATTGGCCGCCGTCGTGATAGGTGAAATCGACCATCACGCCCTTGCCGTCTTTCAGCGCGGTCTTGCCGACAAAGGCGCCGAGCGTCGACTGATGGTCGGATTTGCGGAAGGTTACCGGGCCGAATGGCGTATCTACCGAAATGCCTTCGGCGGCGTCGACCAGTTTCTCGCTATCGGTCGAACGCGCCTTGGCGAGGATCGCGGCGGCCGCTTTCAAGGTGGAATAGCCGACCACCGAGCCGAGGCGCGGATAATCGTTGTATTTGGCCTGGTAGGCCTTGAGGAAAGCCGCGTGGTCTGGGATTGCGACGGCGTTCCAGGGATAGCCGGTGACGATCCAGCCTTCCGGCGTTTCGTCCTTCAAGGGATCGAGATATTCCGGCTCGCCGGTGAGGAAGCTAACCACCGAACGGTCCTTGAACAGGCCGCGCGTATTGCCCTCGCGCACCAGTTTCACGAGGTCGGGACCGAAAGTGACGTTGAGGATCGCCTCGGGTTCGGTCTTGGCGATCGCCTCGACCACCGCTCCGGCGTCGATCTTGCCCTGCGGCGGCCATTGCTCGCCGACCCATTGGATGTCGGGCCGCTTCTGCGACAGCAATTTCTTGAACACGGCGACGGCGGACTGGCCATATTCGTAGTTGGGCGCGATCGTCGCCCATTTCTTGGCCGGCAGTTTCGCCGCCTGCTCAGCGAGCATCGCCGCCTGTTCGTAATTGGCCGGGCGCAGGCGGAACGTATAGCGATTGCCCTGCGACCAGGTGACCGCATCGGTCAGCGGTTCGGCGGCGAGGAACAGGATTTTCTTCTGCTTGGCGAAATCGGAGACGGCGAGGCCGATATTGGAAAAGAACGTCCCCGCCAGCATCGCGACGCCGTCCTTGGAGACAAGTTCATTGGCCGCCGTCACCGCATCGGCCGGCTTGCCGCCATCGTCCTTGGAAATCACTTCGAGTTTCTTGCCGCCGACGCCGCCGGCGGCGTTGATCTCCTCGAGCGCAAGCTGCCAACCTTTGCGATAGGGCTCGGTGAAGCCGGGCAGCGCCGAATAGGAATTGATCTCGCCGATCTTGATCGTCTCCTGCGCGGCGCCCGGCGCGCTGGCGCCCATGAGGCCCGCAATGACGATCAGCCCCGAAACTATCGTCGACGAAACCCTCATGATGCCGCTCCCGAGTTTTAAGCAAAATTCTGGCTGGCCGCGCTGGTTCTTTGAGCTGAACTCATTTGTATACAAATGATCCTGTGGCGCGCGCGGTTTGTCAAGCGCCGGCGGAGTCGTTTGAAGGAAGAACCGTCCTCTCGCAACGACGTTCCACGCACGCCGTTTCTCAGCCTCCGCGATATGGAGACGCAGCACGCGGTCGATTTTGGTCGAATAGTCCGTCTTCGCCTTGCATGAGTCGCTGAGCGAATTCCATGGCGAAATATTTCCGGAGCAGTCCCAGGTCGAGGTAACCGGTTAAACAATCCTATAGACTTGGCCGCTACCCAAATCGCGGCACAAATCCACCCGCGCGCCATCCCAATGATAGTCGAGGTGGCGACCCTGGACGGGAATAGCGGCGCAGTCGGGATATAGAAGTCCGACGCATTCGCCGCCTTCGTATCGAAGGCTCGGATAGACGAGACCATCGGAGCCTCCAGCCCGCAGCTGCGCGCCGAGGTTTTGGGCTTCCGCATAGTCGTCAGGGTCGAGCGCCGCGCGATGGGCCGGGTCGCGGCCTCGGAGGTCATGCAGTTTGGCGTCGATGTCGAGCATGATTTCTCGAAATTGCGAGCTCCATCCAGCCGGCTCGTGGGTGAGCGCCATAAAGCGGTTGTGGTGATGGACCGTCTCGAACAAGGCAACTTCGAAAGAGCTGCCCGCGTAAAGCACGCCGAATGAACCGTCGCTGAATCGGCTGGGTCGATTGGCGCTCACATGGGTAAACGGCGCCATCAAGTAAGTAGCCCCGGGGCCGGCCACTCGTCTGGCCGTCGGCACCAAATCAAGATTGCCGATCGTCTCCATCAGCCGCGGATTGGTCTTCTGCTCGGCGGAGATCAAGAGCGGCCAATCGGCTGGGTCTGCAACATCCTCGAACAGGTCGATCGGCGGAAAGATGGTGCGGATAATTCGGACCGCGTGACCCCATTTGACCTCAGCGATCGGGATCGCGGCGATATCGATCACCAACCACCCCGCTCGCTATCGAGATATCGACGCACCCGCATGAGGTCGGTTAACTCTCCGCCGAGCATCACCTTCAGGGCCGTGTCGCCTCCGAAAGCGGAGTTCGGCGCTTGAATCCAAGCATAGCCCCGCTGAGGTTCGCGGAAAACGATTCTCAGAGCCTTATGGATGCCCATGAGATTCGATAGTCGCGCTTTGCCGTCACGATTGATGCGGCCAATATCGCCGGCTTTCCAGCGCCGATAGGAACGGACCGGCAAGTCCAACAAAATAGCAGCCTCTTCGTCCGTGACCGACCATAGCCGAAAGAGATTGACGGCCGCCCTGAACATGGCGCGCGCTTCTTCATCTGTGATAGGCGCGGGGGTGAAGTTCGGTGGCGCGGTATTGATCGGAAGCAATGCAGCCATCGCGATTCTCCTATTTGGCATAAAATATCGCATATCATGCCAAGTGGCAAATTATCGAAACACTTTCTAACTGAGTTCTGATTCACGGCTCGCGGTTTCCACGCGGGAGAGCTCTGGTGGGTGCCTTCACACCGCCTCGCATCATGGCGCCAGGAAAGAAGGGCATTGACGGGCGCCCAAGGGACCCGCCCCATCCCACTGGCCTCCCGCCCGCGCTTTGTCGTAGAGATCATTTCATGAACACGCGCGCGATTCGCATCATCGGCATCGATCCAGGCCTGCGCAATGTCGGCTGGGGGTTGATCGAGGTCGCGGGGTCGCGGCTCGTCTATGTCGGCTGCGGTTCGATCCAGACCCGCGCGGACCTGTCACTCGCCGAGCGGCTGGCGCAGATTCATCGCGGGCTCACTACGCTCATCGAGGCCGAGCGGCCGGACGAGGCGGCGGTCGAGGAGACTTTCGTCAATCGCGATCCGCAATCGGCGCTGAAGCTCGGCCAGGCGCGCGGCATCGCGCTTGCCGCGCCCGCTTTGCTTGGCCTCGTGGTCGCCGAATATGCCGCCAATGTCGTCAAGAAAACCATCGTCGGCGTTGGTCACGCCGAGAAGGCGCAGATCGCGATGATGGTGAAAATGTTGCTGCCCGCCTGTCAGATCGCCTCGCCCGACGCCGCCGACGCGCTGGCGGTGGCGATCACCCATGCCCAGCACCGGCAAGCGCGCGCACGGGGTGCGGCATGATCGGCAAGCTGAAGGGCCTGGTCGATTCGATCAACGAGGACGCGCTGATTCTCGACGTCAATGGCGTCGGCTATGTCGTCGCCGCTTCGGCGCGCACGATGCGCAACCTGCCGGCGATCGGAGAGGCCGCGACCCTTCATATCGAGACGCAGGTGCGCGAGGACGCGATCCGCCTGTTCGGCTTTCTCGCCGAGGCCGAGCGCGACTGGTTCCGGCTGCTGCAGAGCGTGCAGGGCGTCGGCGCCAAGGTCGCGCTGGCGATCCTCGGCATTTTGTCCCCAGCCGAACTCACCCAGGCGATCGCGCTGCAGGACAAGGCGATGGTGGCGCGCGCGCAAGGCGTCGGCCCCAAGCTCGCCGCGCGCATCGTCGCCGAACTGAAAGACAAGGCGCCGGCGCCTGGCATCGCCGATCTTGGCGGCGACATCGCCGGTGCGCTGGCTCCCGGCGCACTCAGCCGCGGCGCGCAGGACGCGGTTCTCGCGCTGGTCAATCTCGGCTATTCCCGCCCGCAGGCGGCGCTGGCGGTCGCCAAAGGCGTCGCCACGCTCGGCGCCGACGCTGAAACCGCGGGGCTGATCCGGCTCGGCCTGAAGGAACTGGCGCAGTGAGTGCGCCGCCGCGCCGGCTGGTCTCGGCCGAAAAGCGTGTCGAAGACGATGTCGCGCTGCGCCCGCAGGTGCTCGCCGATTTCACCGGCCAGGAGGCGGTGCGCAAAAACCTTAAAGTCTTCATCGAATCGGCCAAGACACGGGGCGAGGCGCTCGATCACGTGCTGTTCGTCGGGCCGCCCGGCCTTGGCAAGACGACGCTGGCGCAAATCGTCGCTCGCGAACTCGGCGTCAATTTTCGCGCGACCTCCGGGCCCGTGATCGCCAAAGCGGGCGATCTTGCCGCCCAGCTCACCAATCTCGAGCCGCGCGACGTCCTGTTCATCGACGAAATCCATCGCCTCAATCCGGCGGTCGAGGAAATCCTTTATCCCGCGATGGAGGATTTCCAGCTCGACCTGATCATCGGGGCCGGACCGGCGGCGCGCTCAGTGAAGATCGATCTGGCGCAATTCACGCTGATCGGCGCCACCACCCGCGCGGGGCTGCTCACTACGCCGCTGCGCGACCGGTTCGGCATTCCGGTGCGGCTGAATTTCTACACGGTGCCGGAACTCGAAAGCATCGTGCGGCGCGGCGCGCGGGTGATCGGGCTGGCGCTCGCCGAAGACGGCGCCAATGAGATCGCGCGGCGCGCGCGCGGTACGCCGCGCATCGCCGGACGGCTGCTGCGCCGCGTGCGCGATTTCGCCATTGTCGAGGGCGCCGCCAGCGTCACCCGAAGCATCGCCGACGGCGCGCTTCGCCTGCTCGACGTCGATCCGATCGGCCTCGACCAGATGGACCGGCGCTATCTCGACACCATCGCCCTTAGTTTTGGCGGCGGCCCGGTCGGCGTCGAGACGATCGCCGCCGCGCTGTCCGAGCCGCGCGATGCGATCGAGGAGATCATCGAGCCCTATCTGATCCAGCAGGGCTTCGTGCAGCGCACGCCACGCGGCCGCCTGCTCACCACGCACGCTTTCAAACATCTGGGCTTGAAAGAACCGGCGCGGGAGGCCATGCAGGCGGGATTGTTCGAGGAAGAGGAATGAGGGCGCGCAAGCGTCATGCTAGTGATCCGCGTCAACCAGATTGATGCGGCGCCGATGTTCCCTCCCCCCTTGTGGGGGAGGGAGAAGAGAAGCGGCCCATCAACTGGGTTGCGCAGAGCGTTAGGTCGACCTGGAGACATTCTTGCCGAGCCTGTTTCGCTTCCTCTTCGTCGTCGGACTGCTCGCCGCGCTGGTCTATGGCGGCATGATTGCGCTGGTCGCTTTCGTCAAAGTGCAGCCACGCGAAATGACGCAGACGGTCACTCTCCCCAAGCCGCCGAAATGAGGGCATGAAAACGCCGAATCCGAGCCAGCGCCTCATCAGAAATTTCCTTGAAGCGATCGCCGCCGAACGCGCGGCGAGCCGCAACACGATCGAGGCCTATCGCCGGGACCTCGAGGATTATTTAGGCTTTCTGGCGGAAAGGGGCTTCGATGCGCTGAGCGCATCAAGCGACGACGCCCGCGCTTTCCTCGCCCATCGCGGCGCGGCGGGGCTGAAGGCCTCGAGCCTGGCGCGCCAGCTCTCGTCGGTGCGGCAGTTTCATAAACACCTCTATCTCGAGGGGAAGCGGACGGACGATCCGACCATGGCGATCGAAGGACCGCGCCGCAATCGCCCGATTCCCAAAGTGCTCGGCATCGGCGAAGTCGACAAATTGCTCGCCGTCGCGCGCGAGGGGATCGATGTCGAGGGCCGGCCCGCCGCCGAGCGCCTGCGCGCATTGCGACTCTTGTGCCTGGTCGAACTGCTTTACGGCTCGGGCCTGCGCGTCTCCGAACTCATCGGCCTGCCCAAATCGGCGGCGCGGGCGCGCGAGCCGATGATCGGTGTGCGCGGCAAGGGCGCCAAGGAGCGGCTGGTTCCGATTTCCGAACCGGCGCGCGTGGCGATCACGCGCTACCGCGAGATGCTGGAGACGCGCGCGCCCGGCGCCGCCAAGAGCCCATGGCTGTTTCCAGCCGACAGTGACAGCGGCCATCTCACCCGCCAGGCTTTCGCGCGCGAACTCAAGGTCCTCGCCGCCGCCGCCGGCATCGCATCCGCGCGCATCAGCCCGCATGTCCTGCGTCACGCTTTCGCCAGCCACCTGCTGCAGAACGGCGCCGATTTGCGCGTCGTGCAGGACCTGCTCGGCCACGCCGATATTTCGACGACGCAGATCTATACGCATGTGCTCGACGAGCGCGCCAAGGCGATGGTGCGCGACCTGCACCCGCTTGCGGACGAATGACGCCACGTCCTTCAATCTGGCGGGCGCTGACCGCCCGGCAATAATGCGCGCAATTCGGCGATCGTGTCGGCTTCCCCCACCGGCTTGTCGCGCCGCCAGCGCAACATGCGCGGGAACCTCGTGGCGATTCCGCTTTTATGGCGCTTGCTCAGCGCAATGCCCTCGAAACCGAGTTCGAACACCATGGTCGGACGGACGCTGCGCACCGGGCCGAAGCTCTCGACCGTCGTCTTGCGAATCGCCGCATCGACTTCACGCATCTCCTCGTCCGAGAGACCCGAATAGGCTTTGGCGAAAGGCGCCAGGGCGCGCTCTTTGTCTTCGGGCGGCCCGTTCCAGACCGCGAACGTGTAGTCGCTGTAAACGCCCGAGCGCCGGCCATGGCCGCGTTGCGCATAGACGAGCACCGCATCGACGCTCATCGGATCGAGCTTCCATTTCCACCAGAGATCGGCGCCGCTGCGGCGCCGACCGACGCCATATTCCGCGCTCTGCGCTTTCAACATCATGCCTTCCGCGCCGACGCGGCGCGCCTCGCCGCGCAGAACATCGAGCGTGGGCCAATCGGCGGCGTGAAGCGCCGGGCTGAGCCGCAGCGGAATATCCTGCGCGAGCGCGGCGGCGCGATGATGAGCCTCGCGCACCAGCGACTCCAGCAAGCGCCGGCGCTCGGATTGTTCGAGATGGCGGATATCTTGCCCCTTGCTTTCAAGGAGGTCATAGGCGATCAGCGCGACGGGTAGCGTCTTCAATATTTTCGCGCTCAGATTCTTACGGCCGAGGCGCTGCTGCAACGATGCGAACGGCTGGATGTCGTCGAGCGTGTCGACCGCCGGCGGATTCACATCGGCTGCCGCATCCGGCCTAACCACGACCAGCTCGCCGTCGAGGACGGTCCCGTCGGGAAGCCAGTCCCGCAGCGCCGCCACGTCAGGAAAACTCTCGCTCACCAGTTCTTCACCGCGCGACCAAAGCCAATATTGTCCGGCGCGCTGGATATATTGCGCGCGGATGCCGTCGAACTTCCATTCGACGAGCCAGTTTTCGACCGGCCCGAGCAGCGCCGGCATTTCGTCCAGCGGCGCCTGAAACGAATGGGCGAGAAAAAACGGATAGGGGTGGCCGCTCGCGGCGCCCTGCTCTTCTGTGCCGTTTTCGGGGGCGGTCAGCGCGGCGAAATCCTCAGCCCGCGGCGCCCGGCCGGCCTGGGTGTAGCCCATCATGCGCTGCGCCATGCGCTTGGCCTCGACGCCCGCCGCCTCCGACAGCGCCTGGACGACTTGCAGTTTCGACACGCCAATGCGCAGGGCCGCCGTGATCAGCTTGAAAAACGGCAGCCGTTGCACCTGAGGCAACGCATTCACCCATTCGCGCAGGCGCTCCAATTTCGTGGGATCATCGAGGCTCCTCAGGCAGAGCAGGCGCTCGTTCATCCATATATCGAGCGGCGCGTCTTCCATCGTCTTTGGGGCGGGCAGTAGCAACGTCAGCGTTTCGGCCAGATCGCCGACGTTCTGGTAGCATTCCTCGAACAGCCATTCCGGCAATTGCGTCTCATCGAGCGCCAATTGCCGCAAAAGCTTGGTCGAAATCATCTGGCGCGGCTTGCCGCCGGCAAGAAAATAGACTGCCCAGGCCGCGCTCGCCTGAAGCTGTTCGTCGGCAATGGCGGCGCTAAGATAGTCCCGCAGCGCGTCGCGCTTGTGTCTCGTCGAAGTCGCGGAATCGAGGCGCCGATAGAGCGCAGCGAAAGCTTTCATGGCGCGTCGCTCGAGCCGCTTGCAGCGGTGGGGTCATCGGCTGGAGTTTTGTCCTCCAAAGTCTCGTCGCCATATTCGGCGGCCATCGCCCTGGCGTCGAGGCCCTTCTCGGCGAGGTAGCGAACGAGCGGCGCGACGCCGCCATGGGTGGCGAATATGCGCGTCGCGCCGGTCGCGGCGATCGCCGCCAGCAGCCCCGGCCAATCGGCATGATCTGACAGCGCGAATCCCTGATCGAGGCCGAGCCGGCGCCGATTGCCGCGCACCTGCATCCAACCGCTGGCAAAGGCGTCGGAATGAATGCCGAACCGTTTGACCCACGGACTATGCGCCGCCGACGGCGGCGCCAGCACGAGCGCCCGCGCAAGTTGTCTCCTGTCGAGCCCATCGGCGATCGTGAAACTGCGCGGCAGCGCGACGCCGAGATGGCGATAGATTTCGTTCAAAGGCTCGACAGCGCCATGGCAGACGATCGGACCGATCTGCGGATCGATATGCCGGAGGATGCGCTGCGCCTTGCCAAGCCCATAGGCCTGCAACACGCTGGCGCGGCCCGCCTCGGCGTTGCCGCGCCACCACTCATTGATCTCATTGATTATTTCGTCTTGCGAGCGCCAATGATAGATGGGCAGGCCGAAGGTCGATTCAGTGATGAAAGCGTCACAGCGGACCGGCTCGAACGCCGCGCAGGTCCCATCGTCTTCGAGCTTATAGTCGCCGGAAACGACCCAGACCTCGCCGCGATACGCCACCCTGATCTGCGCCGATCCCAATATATGGCCGGCCGGATGCAGCGACACGGTCACGCCATTGCGGTCGACGGCCTCCCCGTAGCGCAATCCCTCCACGTTTATTTCGCCCAATCGCCTGCGCAATATCGGAATACTGTCGCGATGACATAGGTAGGCGCCGCTTCCCGATCGCGCGTGATCGGCATGGCCATGAGTGATCACCGCGCGCGCGACGGGCCGCCACGGATCAATGTGGAAGTCTCCCGGCGGACAATAGAGCCCGTCAGGACGGGAGACGATCAAGTCCATCTGGAGATCTGCTGAGGAAAGTGACCGAGGGCTCTCGTTTATCTTTCTAAGCGCGATTGGCGCGAAAACAAGGGATCAGAGCCTTGCTCATCGGCGCTGGGGCCGTCTCCGAGCGCCCACAATCAGATGCGAAGACAGCGCCGCTTCGCCTTGACTTCGCCACGCCTTGCCGCCACTTAGGCGCGCCCTCCAGGGGTCGGTTTGTCAAGGGCCCATGCGCAGCTATCTCGATTTTGAAACGCCGGTCGCCGACATTGACGCGAGGATCGACGAATTGCGCGCCCTTGCCGCAAAAGGCGATTCGCCCGCGCTGATCGAGGAGATCGGCAAGCTGGAGGCGAAGTCCGCCAAGGCGTTGACCGATCTCTATGTGGCGCTGACCCCCTGGCAAAAAACCCAGGTCGCGCGGGTGCAGGGGCGGCCGCATTTCCACGACTATGTCAAAGGCCTGATCGAGGATTTCACGCCGCTGGCGGGCGACCGCAAATTCTCCGAGGACGAGGCGATCGTCGGCGGGCTCGGCCGTTTTCGCGGCCGCTCGGTCTGCCTGATCGGCCAGGAGAAGGGGGAGGACACCGTCAGCCGCCTGCGCCATAATTTCGGCATGGCGCGGCCGGAAGGCTATCGCAAGGCGGCTCGGTTGATGGAATTGGCCGACCGTTTCGAGCTGCCGGTCATTTCTCTGGTCGATACCGCCGGCGCCTTCCCCGGCATCGACGCCGAGGAGCGCGGCCAGGCTGAGGCGATCGCGCGCTCAACCGATATGTGCCTGTCGCTTGGCGTGCCCAATGTCGCGGTAATCGTTGGCGAGGGCGGTTCGGGCGGCGCGGTGGCGATCGCCACCGCCAACAAAGTGCTGATGCTGGAACATGCGATTTATACTGTTGCTTCGCCCGAGGCGTCGGCGTCGATCCTGTGGCGTGATTCGTCGCGCGCCCAGGACGCGGCGACCAATATGAAAATCACCGCCCAGGACCTGCTGAAATTCGGAATTATCGATGGGATTATCGCAGAACCTTTGGGCGGCGCCCATCGCGACCCTGAGGCGGCGATCGCCGCCACCGGCGCCGCCATCGCCAGCGCGCTCGACCAGATGGGCAATATGTCGCCAGATCAGGTGCGCGACGCCCGCGCCGCCAAATTTCTGAGCATCGGCCGAAAAATCTAAGGCGGCCGCGCTTAACCGGCGGTTCACCATATTCTCATCACCGTGGCGTTTGCAGTAAGGTCCCGGAAAGGATAAAAGCCTTAACTCAGCAAGGTGAACATTCGCGCAATAGTCCGCCCAAAGCGGGCTCCGAGAGCAGTGAGACGATGAAAAGCTTTTCGGGATCGAAATTGGCGGCCCTTGCTTTGGCCGCTTCGCTCGCCGCCATGCTGGCGGGCTGCGAAGGCGATCAGCTCGCGAGCGGTTCGGGACGGTCCTTGCGGCCGATTTCGCCCGAGACGATCGCGCTGATGACGCAGATCGATTCCTCCCCTTCCAGCCCCGTTCTCATCCGCACCTATAAGAAGGAAGCGGAATTCGAAATCTGGAAGATGAAATCGGACGGCCATTATGCGCTGTTGAAGACCTATCCGATGTGCCGGTGGTCGGGCCAGCTTGGCCCCAAGACCCGCGAGGGCGATCGTCAGGTTCCGGAAGGCTTCTATCCGATCGCGCCGGGTCAGATGAACCCGAATTCGAATTATTACCTGTCGTTCAACGTCGGCTATCCCAACGCCTATGACCGCGCGTTTGGCCGCACCGGCGGCACGATCATGGTCCATGGCGCCTGTTCGTCGGCGGGTTGTTTCTCGATGACCGACCAGCAGATAGCGGAAATCTATGCGATCGCGCGCGACGCCTTCAACGGCGGCCAGCGCGAAATTCAGATGCAATCCTATCCTTTTCACATGACCGCAGAAAACCTCGCCAAGCACCGGCTCGACCCGAATATCGATTTCTGGAAACAGTTGAAAAACGGCTCCGATCATTTCGAGGTGACCAAAACCGAACCGCAAGTGGGCGTCTGCGCCAAGCATTACGTCTTCGGCATGCAGGAGAGCGGCCTCAACGCCACCGAGGCGTGCCCGGCCTTGCATCGCGATGACACGGTGGAAGCGGAAGTCGCAGCCAAACAGGCGCGCGACGATGAGGCCGTCGCCCAATTGGTGGCGCAGGGCGTCAAACCGATCGAACTCGTCTATGACGACGGCGGCCAGAATCCCTCGTTCATTGGGCATCAGAGCGATGTGAGCCGCCCCGATGCGATCACTGCGAGCCCGACCGAGATCGCCCTCGACGAAAAGACTGGCAAACCTATTCCGCCGGTCGTCAAGGTCGCAGAGACGAGTCAAGCGCAACGCGTCGGCGCGACGCCCACTGCGCCGAGCGCGCCGCCGCAGACCCTGGTCGCGCAGGCCCCCGCTGCTTCCAACCCTGCGTCTGAGAGTTCGCCGCTTTCGCCTTCCGCGATCGTAGGCGGGGCCAGCGACGCCAGTCAGTCTTTCGTCAAGAAATGGCTGAGTTTCGGGGGCGGTTCGAACGATGCTAATGCCGTGAAGGCTTACGAGCCGGCTGAACCCGTTCCCGCCGACGTACCGCTGCCGCCGCGCCGCAACGCGGCCGCCGATTCGGCGAGCAAGCCGCAGGCGTCGCTACGGTCGCAGAACTTCGCTGCCGCGCATCCCGCGCCGGCCGCCCAGCCCAAACCCGGCACGCTGGCTTTAGCCGGCGCGCCTCTCCAGCAATAAGCGGTAACGAACAGGCGGTGCGCGGGCTCAACGCACGGCTGCGCGCTTCATGCCTGCACGAACAAAGCTGAGAAATTCCTGAGCGGCTCGCGCGTCGGCGAAGGCGCGCGTCGGCACGAATGCCGGCTCGCCTTTGCGTGGCCACAGGTAAATCATCTCGCCGGCCTGTTCGACGTCGCCGCAGTCGGCGAAAGAAATTTGGCGAGAGCCCGCGGACGTATCCATGCGCAGGCCCCAATCATCGAGCCTGACAACGACGGCCGCAGACTCCTGCAGCACGCTCATCGCCGCCAGACTGTTCTTTTGCGCGCCGCGCAGCCGCCAATGCGCTGTCATCCGAACGGTCATGAACCCGATCGCGGCGAGGATCAGCGCGCCATCGCCCAAACGCCGCCCGATCAGGCCGGTCAGCGTCAGGATCGTGATGAAAGCCATGAGGAGCGCGAAGGCGACCAGCGGCGCCACGTGATTGCGCGACAGGCGGCCGGACAGAGCGGCGCGCAGGCCGGCGCGGGACGCGGCGACCCTGGCGTCCTCCTCTGTCATCTCGAACGAATAGGGTCCCAATTCTTGCTGGGCGCGCCCCTCGCTCACGGTTCGCCCGGCGCCAGCGTTTGCAACGCCAGCGCATGAACGCCTTGCGCGATTTCATCGGCGAGCAGCGCATAAACCATGCGATGGCGTTCGACGCGCCCCTTGCCGGAGAAGCGCGCCGACGCCACCTTGATACGGTAATGGGTCTGGCCGCCTTCGCGGGCGCCGCTATGGCCAGCGTGAAGATGCGATTCGTCGGCGACTTCGAGACTGATCGGCTCGAGTCCGGCGGTCAGTTTTTCTTTAATGCGGGCCTCAACGTTCATTCGCCTGCCTTATCTTTGGTTTAGGGTGGCGCGGGATTGGCGCGCCGCGCGCATTCTTCTCGGTCGCATCGTCATCACGCAAATTTTATCTCTCTCGCTTTGCAACATACGGGCTTGCCGCTCGGTCGGCTCGCTCTTAAGGTCGCCGGAATGAATCTCAATTCGCGTTTATTCGATCGAATCCGGGTGAAATCGGCGCCGCAGGCCGCCGAGCCTGTCGGCGTGCCCTGCAATCATCCGGGATGCAAGGCCGAAGGCGTTTTTCGGGCGCCGATGGGGCGCGACCGCGAAGGCCAGTATTTCTGCTTCTGTATGGATCACGTGCGCGAATATAACGCGACCTACGATTATTTCAGAGGGATGAACGACGAGGCGCTCGCCAAATTCCAGAAAGACGACATTGTCGGCCATCGGCCGACCTGGCCGTTAGGGGCGAAGCGGGGCGCCCGCGGCGGCCCCGAACATAGCGACGAGACGATTTTCGGCGAAGCGCGCGTCTATCGTCGGCGCGGCGCGGGGCGGAGCGGTAAATACAAACACGAACCGCGATATAACGCGCTTGCGCTCAAGGCGCTCCTCGTGCTGGAACTCGACGCGCGCGCCGACGAGGCCGCGATCAAGGCGCGCTACAAGGAATTGGTGAAGCGGCACCATCCCGACGCCAATGGCGGGGATCGGTCGTCGGAAGAAAAATTGCGCGAGATCATCCAGGCCTATAATTACCTGAGATCGAACAAACTGGTCTGAAGGCGAGCGCCGGTTTGTCATAGGCCCGGACTGTCCTTGATCGAGGGAACGGCTATCGGCCTTTCGCCGCGAGGCGGGATGTCCCTATAATGCTTGAGGCCCTGCCCGCTCGCCGGGCGGGAACGGAGGATTGATGAAAGTCGCTTTATCGCAGCCGCAGACCGAAGCAGCCGGCGCCGTTCCGGGACCGCCCGACACGCGCGTCTCCGTGCGGAAAATATTCGGCATCGACTCGGATATGGAGGCGCCCGCCTATTCCGCGCCCGACGAGCATGTGCCCGATTTCGATCCCGATTACCTGTTCGACCGCGACACCACGCTCGCCATTCTCGCAGGCTTCGCCTTCAATCGCCGCGTTATGATCACCGGCTATCATGGCACCGGCAAATCGACGCATATCGAACAGGTCGCCGCGCGCCTCAACTGGCCGCTGGTGCGCATCAATCTCGACAGCCATGTGTCGCGCATCGACCTGGTCGGCAAGGATGCGATCGTGCTGAAGGACGGCAAGCAGGTCACCGAGTTTCGCGACGGCATCCTGCCCTGGGCGATCCAGAACAATATCGCGCTATGCTTCGACGAATATGACGCCGGCCGCCCGGACGTGATGTTCGTCATCCAGCGCGTGCTGGAGATTTCCGGCCGGCTGACATTGCTCGACCAGCGCCGCGTCATCCGCCCGCATCCGGCCTTCCGGCTGTTCGCTACCGCCAATACGGTCGGCCTCGGCGATACGTCGGGACTTTATCATGGCACCCAGCAGATCAACCAGGGCCAGATGGACCGCTGGTCGATCGTGGCGACGCTGAACTACCTGCCGCATGACAAGGAGGTCGATATCGTCCTCGCCAAATCGCCGCATCACCGCGCTCGCAAAGACGGGCGCGACATCATCAACAAGATGGTGCGCGTCGCCGACCTTACCCGCAATGCGTTTGTCAACGGCGACCTGTCGACCGTAATGTCGCCGCGCACGGTGATCACCTGGGCGGAAAACGCCGATATATTCAAAGATATCGGCTTCGCCTTCCGCCTGACCTTCCTCAACAAATGCGACGAACTGGAGCGCACCCTGGTCGCCGAATTCTACCAACGCTGCTTCGGCCAGGAATTGCCGGAGAGCGCGTTGAATGTGGCGCTGAGCTGAGGAAGGCGATGGCGGGAGCCGGAAAGACGAGTTCCCCAATCAGGACGAAAGCGGGTGTTGCGGCGACGAAGGACCGCGACCTCTATTCTTGGGCGGCGCAGCAGGCGTCTCTGCTGCGAGAGGGACGCATCGCCGAGATCGACGCCGCGGCCATCGCCGAGGAAATCGACGACGTGGGCGAGGAGCAATATCACCGGTTGGAAAGCGCTCTGCGTGTGTTATTGCATCATCTTCTAAAATGGGACTATCAGCCTGCCGCGCGGAGCCGTTCCTGGGCGATCATCGTTCGCGAACAGAGACGGCGCGCGGTGCGACAGCTGCGGAAGAATCCTGGCCTCAAGGCGCGGCTCAACGAGGCGCTCGCCGATGCTTATGACGACGCTCGGGACGAGGGGGCGCGGGAGACCGGGCTGCCTACGCGCACTTTTCCCGCCAAATTGCCTTTCGCTTTTTCCGATTTGATAGAACGACCGATCCTGTGGCCCGGCGACGAGGCGTAGCGTTGGCGGCGAACGGCTCGCGGCACGCGGGAGAGAGGATTCCGGCCAGTGAAGCTTCTCGCGCTTTCAGGCAGCCTGCGCGCCGCCTCGACCAATACGGCGACGTTGGAAGCGCTCAGCGCTCTTGCGCCCCCGGGCGTGGAAATCCCGCTCTATCGCGATCTCGGCGCCCTGCCCCTATTCAATCCAGACGACGACGAGCAAGCCCCGCCGCCCGCCGTCGCCGCCTTGCGCGCGCTAGTCGGCTCCGCCGCCGGCCTCATTATCGCGGCGCCCGAATATGCCCATGGCGTGCCCGGCGCTTTCAAGAATGCGCTGGACTGGCTGGTCGCCAGCGATGCCTTTCCCGGCAAGCCGGTCGCCATGATCAACACGGCGCCGCGCTCGTTTCATGCGCAATCGGCGCTGCGCGAAACGCTGGCGACCATGTCGGCGCGGCTGATTCCGGAAGCGTTCGTCGCCTTGCCGCTGACGGGAAAGATGGTCGACGCCGCCGAAATCGCGGCCAATCCGCGGTTCGCCGCCGCCCTGCGCGCCGCCCTAGACGCTTTTGTCGAAGCGATCCGGGGTGACGCGGCCTAGCTAGGTCCGCTATATCTGAGGAAACGGGGTCGATCATCGCCCCAAACGAAAGCGTCTATGCCGCCCCTCGACATCAAAATGCCCACCAATCGCAAGCCAGCCGGCAAGGCGGAGGCGCCGAACGAACCGTTCAAGCGGGCGATCGCTTCCTGCGCGCGGGCGATGTCGCGTCATCCCGAGCTCGAAATCACTTTCGCTACCGACAAGCCGTCGCTGGCCAGCGGCGCCGACGGCGCCAAGGCGCGCCTGCCCGAGCCGCCGCGCAAGCCCAATCCGCGCGAGGCGGCGATCCTGCGCGGCCTCGCCGATTCGATGGCGCTGCGGCTCGCCTGCCATGACGAGGCCGTTCATCGTCGCTTTGCCCCGCAAAACCAGGCCGCCCGCGGTCTGTTCGACGCTGTCGAGCAGGCGCGTGTCGAAGCGATTGGCGCGCGCCGGATGGAAGGGGTCGCCGCCAACCTCACCGCGATGCTCGACGACCGCTTTCATCGCGGTCCCTACGCCGAAGTGACCGACCGCGCCGATGCGCCGCTTGACGAAGCGGTGGCGATGATGGTGCGCGAGCGTTTGACCGGACTGCAACCGCCGGCGGCCGCCCAGCGCATCGTCGACCTGTGGCGCCCCTTTATCGAGGAGAAAGCGGGCGGTGAACTCAACCGTCTCGATGCGACGATTCTCGACCAGCGCGCCTTCGCCCGCTCGATTCATAAACTGCTCGCCTCGCTCGATATGGCGAGCGATTCCCAGGCCGACGCGGACGAGGAGGACGGCGAGTCGGGCGAGGACGCGCCCGCTGACGAATCCGATGGCGCCGATGGCGAGGCGCAGGAGGAGCAATCCAAAGACACGATGGATATGGAGGCTTCCGACGATTCATCCGACGAAATCGAGGAAGGCGCGATGGAAGCGGCGGACGCGCCATCCGGCGAATTCCCCGATGAAGCCGAGGCGGGCGAGGCCGACGAGGCGGCCGAGAGCAAGCCTTCTCCCTCTTCCGGCCATGACCGTCGCGGGCCTGATTACAAAGCTTTCACCACGAAATTCGACGAAATCATCAACGCCGAGGACCTCTGCGAGCCCGAGGAATTGCAGCGCCTGCGCGATTATCTCGACAAGCAATTGCAGAATCTTTCCAGCGTCGTCGCGCGCCTCGCCAATCGCCTGCAAAGGCGGCTGATGGCGCAGCAGAACCGCTCCTGGGAGTTTGACCTCGAAGAAGGCATGCTCGATCCCGCGCGGCTGTCGCGCGTCATCATCGATCCTCAGCAACCTTTGTCGTTCAAGCGCGAAAAGGACATGGATTTTCGCGATACGGTGGTGACGCTGCTGATCGACAATTCCGGCTCGATGCGCGGGCGCCCAATCACGGTGGCGGCGACCTGCGCCGACATATTGGCGCGCACGCTCGAGCGCTGCGGCGTCAAGGTCGAGATTTTGGGCTTCACCACCCGCGCCTGGAAAGGCGGACAGGCGCGTGAAGCCTGGTTGCAGGCAGGCAAACCCCCCGCCCCGGGCCGCCTCAACGATCTGCGCCATCTCATCTATAAGAGCGCCGATGCGCCATGGCGGCGCGCCCGCAAAAATCTCGGCCTGATGATGCGCGAGGGCCTGCTCAAGGAGAATATCGACGGCGAGGCGCTCGACTGGGCGCATCAGCGTCTGCTCGGGCGTTCCGAGCAGCGGCGCATCCTGATGATGATTTCGGACGGCGCGCCCGTCGACGATTCCACGCTATCGGTCAACTCAGGCAATTATCTCGAGCGCCATTTGCGTTACATCATCGAGGAGATCGAAACGCGCTCGCCAATCGAATTGATCGCCATCGGCATCGGCCATGACGTGACGCGCTATTATCGCCGCGCGGTGACGATCGTCGACGCCGAGGAGCTGGGCGGGGCGATGACCGAGAAACTGGCCGAATTGTTCGACGAATCAGCGGCGCAGAGCCCGGCGCCGACCAAGCAAGGACGGCCGATGCGGGCGGGGACGAAGGCGGCGTGAAAGGCGAAGGCGTTTAGCTTAGTAGCTCTGTCGTCTCTTCGCAAAAAACCCCCGGCGCATCGGCGTCGAGGGTTTGCTCCACAGCGGAAACAGGAAAGGCCGCAAGAACTCAGGCCGCGGCCGCCGCTTCGGCGAGCTTCTTCTTGATCTCGCGCTTCAGGACGAGAGCGCCCTGCGACAATTCGTCGTCATGCGCCTTGATCAGGAACGCGTCGAGGCCGCCGCGGTGCTCGACCGAGCGCAGCGCCGCCGCCGCGACGCGCAGGCGCACCGAGCGCGCCAGCGAGTCGGAAATCAGCGTGACATTGCACAGGTTCGGCAAGAAGCGCGTGCGCGTCTTGCGATTGGAATGGCTGACCTTATTGCCGGTCTGAACGGCTATTCCCGTCAATTCGCAACGGCGTGACATCGAGCAACTTCCCCTGAACGAATGGGATTTTTAAAAAGAGCCCGACCGATCAACGCCTAAAGGGGCCGCCTGTTAAAAAAGCGTCCCGACGGCCAATCCAATCGTGGCTTCTTGGGTCGGCGGTCTATAGGGGAAGGGGCTTGGGGCGTCAAGCGAAAGGAGATCGCTCAATTGAACGGGACAGGTCCATTGCACGACGGCGGCGCCTTGCCGCGGCTGCGCGGGCTTCGCCAGGCGATCGCCCGGCGGGAGGCCGATTGCGGGCGCGAGCCGGCTTCAACCCGGCTGATCGCGGTGTCGAAGACCTTTTCGGCGGACGAAATCTGGCCGACGATCGCCGAGGGCGACCAGCTTCTGTTTGGCGAAAACCGGGTCCAGGAGGCGCAGCCCAAATGGGCCGAGCTGCGCGCCCGCGCCGCTGGGCTCGGCAAGACGATCGAGCTTCATCTCATCGGCCCGCTGCAGAGCAACAAGGCGCGCGAAGCCGTCGAGGCTTTCGACGTCATTCAAACGGTCGATCGCGAAAAGATCGCCGCCGCCCTCGCCGAAGCGATGGCGAAAGCCGGCAAGAGGCCGCGCCTGTTCGTGCAGGTCAATACCGGCGCCGAGCCGCAGAAGGCCGGCGTCGCCCCAGCCGACGCCGATGGATTCATCGCCTTGTGCCGCGAAAAATATCAGCTTGAGATCGCCGGACTGATGTGCATCCCACCCGTCGACGAGCAGGCGTCGCCGCATTTCGCGCTCCTCGGAATGATCGCCAAACGTTGCGGAATCGCCGAATTGTCGATGGGAATGAGCGCGGATTGGGAGCTGGCGGTGCAGCTCGGCGCTACTTATGTCCGCGTCGGCAGCGCTATTTTCGGCGCACGCGCCTGAACCCTAGCCGATCGCCATCATTGTTCGCGCCGCCAGCCTTGGCGCCAATCGACGCATGTCGGCGGCGCGGATCGCGACGCAGCCGGCGGTCGGCGTCAGCCCCGGCCGCGCCAGATGAAAGAAAATCGCGCTGCCGGCGCTCTTTTTTCGTCGTGTAAAATTATAGTCGAGCACGAAAGTCAGGTCGTAGAGCGCATCGCCGCGCCACATGGAATCGCAGGCGAGCGCGAACGGCAGCCGCACTGGCCGGTTGTAGCAGGGGCTGCGCGAATCCTCGCACCAGCCAGCATCCCGTCGCAGGACCCGCATCGGCACGCCGCTGGTGGAAGGCCGTTGGCGATCGGGCCGATAAAACGCCCAAAGCAGCGCGAACCGCCCCGCCGGCGTGCCGCCGTCGCCCTCTCGCTTGCGTCGCACGATCCCTGACGGGCCCAACGCGCAGGGAATGCTGAGATTGCCGGCGACAAGCCAGCCGCGCGCGCGATTTCCCGGCGCCGCGCGCACGTGGAGGATGGAAAGGAGGCGGGAACTCAATAGGGCGGCTCGAATGGTCGACGGGGCCTTGAAATCTTCGCGCAAAACAGCGCCTCCCCGCAAGCCGCTTCGGTGAGGGGCGCGGGCTTGGCTGTCGCCGCAATTGCGCGGAGAATTAGTCGGGCGTTAACCATCCTGACCTACTCATCGGATGTCATAAATCTTTTGGCTGTTGTCATGTCTCTTCGCAATCTTGCTTTTGGCGCCGCGGCTCTTGTTGCCCTTCCGTCCGCCGCCATGGCTGAGCAAGCTGAAATTATCGGCGACAGCCTGGGGGTCGGCGTATCCTGGGCGGCGAAATTCCCCTCGCTCGCCAAAAACAGCGTCGAAATTCATGGCGGCCAGATTCTTGAACAGATTCGCCAATTGCCGCGCGGCACGACGGCTTTCATGAGCCTTGGCACCAATGACGCCGTGGGCGGCGCGGTCGACGTGAAAAAGCCGGTGCAGGACATTCTGGCGGCGGCCAAAGCCCAGGACGTCAAACTGGTCTGGCTCGGTCCGCCTTGCGTCTTCAAACCCTGGGACGTCTCTTCCAAAAAACTGGATGAGGTCCTCCATGATGAACTGGCCGGCACCGGCGTCATTTATGTCAGCATGCGCGGTTCCGATATTTGCGACCGTTCCTTGCGCGGCGCCGAAGGCGTTCATTTCAATATGGCCGGCTACACGATGATGTGGCAGAAAGCCGCCGCCGCCGCGGGATTTCCGGTTGTCACGGTGGCGTCCAACGAGAGTCAGCCCGTAATCAAGGACAATCGGAAGAAAAAGACAACCAGACGTAGACATCGCAAGAAGAATTCGTCCGCCCCTGCCGCCCCAGCCCCAGCGCCGGAGGTCGCGCCAGGGGCGAAGTAATTTGCTTGGCATTGGGGACAGAGAATGAAGATTAAGTCGCCATTTTCGTGGGCGGGCGTCGTTTGCGTCGGCGTTGCGATAGTATTGGGATTATCCGCGCCGGCGTCGATGGCGGCCGAAATAGCCCCCGTGCATATCGCTTTTGTCGGGGATTCAATGGCCGATGGGCTCTGGGGGGCGCTGTTTCGCCGCCTCGGAAAAGACAAATGTCTCGCCGATAGGATAAAGTTGATCCGGAAAGCCAAGAACGGCACGGGGTTGAGCCGGCTCGATCAATTCAACTGGGTGGCCGAAGTCGGCGCCATGGCCAAGGAACAGGCCCCCGATCTTTTTGTGGGCTCTTTCGGGATCAATGACCGTCAGGCGATCGTCGATCCGAGCAAGGTCAGGACTGAATATGACGCGCCCGATTTTGACACCCGCTATCAGGCGTTCGCCGAAGATCTCATCCGCAACGCCGTCGGCGCGGGCGCTTCCATCATCATCACCGGCCTGCCCGTCATGCTCGATCCGGCGGCCAATGCTGACGCCAAGGCCAAGAATCACCTGTTCGCCGCAGCGGTCGCCGATGTCGGTTCGCCACGCGCGGTCTATGTCAAACCGTGGACTTCGAAGGGGGGCGAGGATGAATACAAGCCGTATCTGCCCAACGCGAACAATCAGATCGTCCAGTTCCGCGCCAATGACGGTGTGCATTTCACCACGACCGGCTATGATCAGGTGATGGATTATTTCTATCCCTCGATCATGGAGAGCCTCAAGCAGCGTGGACGCGATATTTTGAGCGAATGCTCAAAGTAGAAAGGATGAAAGGTTGCTGCAGCCCAAGGGCCTGATTATCGGGACGATTGTCTTGCTGGGCGCAATGACCCTCGCGGACGCGCCGTTCATGTCCCGAAACCTGGGCCGCCAGGAGAGCGCTGTGCCCAGAATCGACCTGGACCAAAGCCTGCTGGCGAAACTGCGGGAAGGGATGCAGGCAGCCTCTTCCCCCTCTCGCACCTTCGCGCCCTGGCCTCCGGTCGGCGCGCGCGCGGCGCCGCTCGAACCGGAAATCGTAGCCAACACTGCGCCGCCGCTGGCCGGCGACATGACCTTTTCCACGCTCATTTCAAAGGCGATCCTCACGTCTCCGCACCATTTTGGCCCTCATCCCGGCGAGCCGCCCTACCGCACTTTCGAATTCGCCGCGCGCGCGGAAGAAAACGCGGAGCTCGGCATTGACGGCTCGCTGGTGCATGGCAGCTTCTCCGGCCATCGACTGACCATCCTGCAACTCGGCGACAGCCATACCGCCGCGGACTTCTTCACCGGACGGGTGCGTGAGCGCCTGCAGGAACTCTATGGCGCCGGCGGCGCCGGCTATATCGTGCCGGGCGTCCCACATCCCGGCGTTCGATCGGCTCTGTTCAAGGACGAGGCGTCGGACGGTTGGAACTACGAAGCGCTGCAAAAATCTTCGGAAAACCGACGCTTTTACCTATCCGGCTTCAATGCCGTCGCTCATCACGCCGGGGCCGTGATCAATCTGACTGCGCGCGATCCCATAGGTTACGACAGCCTCAAAGTGGCGTTTCTCAAACAGCCCGGCGGCGGCCATGCTCAGGTTCTCATCGATGGCGCGCTAAGCGGTGAAATCGACCTCGACGGCGCCGGCGACCAGCGCGCGATTTTGTCGGCGCGAGCGCCCGGCGGCGGCCAGCATGCGATCCGCGAGATCGCGGTGCGGTCGACCACCGACGCGCCAGTGACCGTCACGGGGGTGCATGTCGAGCGCGACGGCGACGGCGTATCCTATCTCAGTCTGGGTTTTCCCGGCGCGACGATGGAGGTTCTGCAAAGGCTGGCGATGCCGAATCTCTCTGACGACTTGCGCCGCCTCGCGCCCGATATCCTCGTGCTGGCTTTCGGCACCAACGAAGGATTCAACGACAATCTCGACCTGGGCGTCTATGCCGCCGATTATGAACGCCTGATCGGGAAACTGAAGTTCCTCCTGCCCAACGCCCATATCGTCCTGATCGGTCCACCCGACGGCGCGCGTCTACCGGGCGCCGCACATCCCTGTTCAGGCGGCGCCACCGGCCACGACTGCGGTGAAACGCTACCACGAACGGACGCAGCGGCGGGCGCCCGTTGCCGCTTCGAAACGCCGCCGAAACTGGCGCAAGTTCGCGAAGCCCAGCGCGCCACCGCGACGCGAACCGGCGCGGCCTTCTGGGACTGGTCCGCCATCATGCCGGGCCCCTGCGGCGCGCAAACATGGGCGGCGGCGACGCCCGCCCTGATGGCGCATGATTATGTCCATATGACGCTCGACGGCTATAAGCTCAGCGCGGACAAATTCGCCGATTTCCTGATTCCGCTGATCGACGACCGGCAGAGCCTCAAGCATGTTGTTTCCTACAATTGATTTTGCCTTATTTTTTGCCGGATCATTCGCCCTCGTCTGGAGCCTCAACAACCAAAACCTGCTGAAGAAATTCGTTCTGCTGGGTTTGAGCTTGTTCTTCTACGCTTCATGGGATTGGCATTTCGTCTTCCTGATTTTGGCGAGCGGCGCCATTTCCTTCGCCGGCGGCCTTTATGTCGATGCGGCGAAATCGCGCCCCTTTCGTCGCTCCGCCCTGACGCTATGCATCGCGCTTGATCTCGGCATTCTCGTCTATTTCAAATATCTCAATTTCCTGGTCGCCCAGATCCTCAATTTCGCGCATTCCCTGTCGCTCGATCCGGCGCTGGCTTTCGTCAACGTCACTTTGCCGGTGGCGATCTCGTTCCTGACGTTCCACGCTTTGTCCTATGTCATCGACGTCTATCGCGGCCGGGTTTCGCCGTCGCGCTCGCCGCTCGACGTGGTGCTTTATCTTAGTTTCTTTCCGCATCTGGTCGCCGGGCCGATCGTGCGCGCTCATGAATTCCTGCCGCAATTGCAACGGCCGGGGCGCGCGGGGGATTTCTCGCTCGGCGAGAATCTCATGCTGATCCTTGGCGGGCTCTTCAAGAAAATGGTGATCGCCAATTATCTCGCGGTGCGATTCGTCGATCCCGTCTTCACCGATCCTTCGCAATTCTCGCGGATCGATCTGATCATCGCCACCTACGCCTATGCGATCCAGATTTACTGCGATTTCAGCGCTTACACGGATATTGCGATCGGCGTCGCCGCCTTGTTCGGCTATCGCTTTCCGCAGAATTTCAACCAGCCCTATCGCGCGCTCGGCTTCAGCGATTTCTGGCGGCGCTGGCATATGACGCTGTCGGTGTGGCTGCGCGACTATCTCTATATTCCGCTCGGCGGCAATCGCCATGGCGAATGGGCGACGATGCGCAACCTGATGATCACGATGCTGCTGGGCGGCATCTGGCATGGGGCGAACTGGACGTTTCTGATCTGGGGCGCCATGCATGGCCTTGCTTTGACAGTCGATCATCGCTGGCAGCGCTCGAAAGCCTTCGCACGGCTGGAAGGCAACGGCTTCTATCAGGCGATCGCCTGGATCGTGACGTTTCATTTCGTCTGCTTCGCCTGGATTTTCTTTCGCTCCGCTTCGCTCGACGATTCCCTCCAGTTTCTGGCGGGCGTGTGGACCGACAATGGCGCCGGCGTCACCGCGCCATGGGTCGTTGCGCCGTTGCTGTTCGTCGGCGCCGTCACCCATCTGATGCCCGAGGCGACGCGGCGCATCGCCGGCGCGGCGTTCGACAGGCAGAGCATGCCCGCGCAAATCGCGCTGGGCTTCTGTGCGCTCTACATCGTCCTGATCATGGCGCCGGCAGCGTCGGCGCCATTCATCTATTTCCGGTTCTGAGGAGAATCCGATGTCGCCCGAACCCATCGCTCCGGCCGCCGCCAACCGTCCGCTACGCTGGATCGTGGTGATCTATTGCATTCTCGCGCTGACCGCTTTCGCCTATCCGGCCGGCTTGCGCGACTGGCTGGAAGAGCGCGATTCCGGCGGTAGATTATGGCTGCCGTTGGCGATCGCCCGCCAGATCGAGACCGCTTCGGACGCGATTGGCGTCAAGTCGGTCGGTGTGCGCCTCAGGGCGTGGTTCGGTCAGTTGATCGGCGACGATCAATCCTGACATTCGCCTCAGGTTCGCGATGCGGCGATAGTATCGGCCAGATGCGACGCGCAGACGCTGCCAGGTCGGCCGAGCGAACGCACGATCGTCATGTGATCTTCGTCGTCGACGCTCGCCAGACGCGGCTGCAGCCCGAGGGAAGACAGACGGCCCGCGAAGCGGCCCGCCTGCTCGAAGAAGGGTGTCGTTTCGCGGCCGCCGACGATAAGGCGAATGGCGGCGTCTGTGCGCGCAATCGCCTGGCAAGGCGAATATTGGGCGATCTCTTGCGGCGTCAGATGCAGTTCCGCCTGCAGAAAGCTTGTCGCGATCGGCGCGAGGTCATAGAGGCCGCTAACGCACAGGATCGAGCGCACGGGATTGTCGGGAAATTCCGATTCGTGCGGCGCGCGGCAGCACAGGTAGGTCGTAAGATGTCCGCCCGCCGAATGCCCGCTCGCGCTGAGCGCCGTGGGATCGCCGCCGAATTCCCGACCATGCTCGCCAAGCCAGTGCGCGGCGCGGCGCGCCTGGTCGACAAGCCGCGCCATGCGCGCGCCCGGCATCAGCGAATAGTCGGCGATCGCCGCGATCGCGCCCTGCCCGACAATAACATCGGCGAGATACGAATAATCGGCCTTCGATTGCGCGCGCCAATAACCGCCATGGATGAACAGATGAATGGGAAGCCGGGCGGCGGCGGCAGAGGTCTCGGGGAAGAACAGATCGAGCCTTTCGTCCGGATCGTCGCCATAGGCGACGTCCAGTCGTGAGGGCAGCCGCGCCCGGGTCGCCGCACTTGAAGTTTTGTAATCGGCGACGGTCGCTTCAAAATGCGGAACGATCGCTCTGATTTTAAAAAGATCGGGCGGCGGCTCGTCCAAATTCCTGTCCATCAGCCGATAAGACCTTCTTCTTTGTCGATGAATCCACAGTCGGCATAAGAGGCGCGAGGGCGTTCGTCGATCCTATAGTTTTCCCCAAGAATCGGGTGGTTTTCCCCAAGAATCGGGCGCGCGAGAACGCCATAGTCTCAATGGAACCACAATTACGCCCAAGGCGTTTGGCATTGTTCGGAAAGAACAAAAATCGACAATTGGAGGAAGCGGCATGTCTGAGGTCTATGTTGTCGACAATCCCGACCCTAACAATTTCGTAATATCCAATGTTGGCGGCAACCGGCAATTTGTTTTTCACGTCGTGCAGCGGCAAGGCGGGCGCGACCTTTGCCCGGCTGCATGGGCGAGGCTGCATCCGCAATCCGATTACACCGAACTTCATGAAATGTGGTCATTCGCCGAGCGGGAGGCGAGAAGGCTGCGGTTGATCAACTGATATTGAATCCGCGCGATTAATCGGACCCCTTATTTTCGCGGGGCCTCCGCGATGTGGGGCAGTATGGCGTCCACTCGGTCGCAAGGAGTTGTTGCGCGCCGACAATAAGTTTATGGCCGAAATTATCGCTCGCTGATTGGCGGTGCTTCGGGATCTGGCTCGTTAGCTCGCGAGCCGCGAGTCAACTTTCCAAATGCCGACGCAGCGACTGGCGATCGCGAGCGACAGGTCGACATCGCAGATTGGCCTCAATCAAATGTTGGCCTCGGGCGAAACGTGGGCCATTGTGGCGCGCGTTTATTGAGGAGACCGGCGCGGACACTTCCGGCCGTTCCTCGTATGAGCAAAATCAATCGTTTCCGACGCCGGCCGGCGCCGGCGCCCTGGCCGATTTTACATGTTGCCGTCCGACATCAGTTTCAGAGCCAATCCCGACGAGCGCCGGACGGGGCCGCGCGAGCCGTCTTCCCTGATGGGGTCGCGCCTCTACATCGCGCTTCTCGGGGCCTGCGTTTTCCACGCAGGCGTGCTGTTATTCCTGCTTTTCGTCAATTGGGAACCCGTCGTCGAAACGCCGCCGGAGGAAGTTCCTATCGAAATCGTCGTCGAGCCGCCGCCACAGGAAAAGCCTGATCCGCCACCGCCGGCGCCGACGACGCGCACGATCGACGAAGACCCCGCGTTCGATGCGCCCCGCGCCGCGAATAACGAAAAAATCGAAAGGGACGCTCCCGATCAGGCATCCAAGGCGCCGCCGGCGCCAACGCCGACAGAAACGCCCGGCGCCGGCGCCGCGCCTGGCGGAGAGACGGGACCGGTTCGGCAGGGCGAGCTCCAGGCGGCGGACCATGCGGCTGAACCGACGGTAGACAAGCCCGACGCCGAGGTGGTCAAGAAGCCTGAGCTCGATCGCGACAAATCGGAGCAGCAACAGGCCTCCGTCGATACGAAAGCCGAGCCGCAGAAATTGCCAAGTCTCGTCGGTCAGTCGCTTCCGAGTTGGTCGCGCGGCCAACTGCCGACCTTTGAACCGATGCCTGACGTTCAACTCGATAGCGCGGCCAAGACGAGCCCGATTGCTGGGGGTAAGGCCAAAACGACTTATCTGACGATCCTCTACGGCCTGGTGATGGCCCGCATGCATCTGCCGACAGGCGTCGGTGGGGGCGCCAGCAAGCTTGAGGGCGTGCTCCTCTTTTCGGTCGATGGAACCGGCAATCTGACGCAGAATCAGATCCTGCGTTCAAGCGGATCGCGGGACCTTGACGCGGCGGCTGTCGCGGCGGTCAGCAAGGCGGCGCCATTTCCGACGCCGCCGCAGGGCGAGCCAATCGGATTGAGGTTCACCTATAGCGCCAAGTGAGCGGAGATTGGCGCGATGTTCCGTCAGCAACGTGCGGCATGAAATTAGGCTCCGACTGCCGCGTTCGGATTGGCATAAGGCGCGGCGAAACGCGGTTGTGTTGGATCCGCGGCCCCGCGCGAAGGACGAGGCGCCAGCACGTCGTTGGCATGGGTGAGCGTCACCGCGATCGCGCTCCATATTGTCGGCATCGGATTACGCCTCGCCGGCCGCTTGCCGCTAGGCCAAATGCAGACCCTCCACGGCGAGCGTGCGGCTTAGCTGAGATGCGAGCACACATCGGCGGGGCGCTTCTGCCCTTTAGGTCCGGCGGGCATTGGGCGCCTCCCCCATTTGAAGTCTCACCATGGGAAGGCTTTTGATTTCCACCCCGTCCCGAGTCACCTGTAGAGTTCCGGAACCGATTTCGCGATGGGCCATGATCCTGGTCGCCCAGGTCGTTGCCGTCTCAATAGCTTCGAGATCGGTGAGCGCGCTGATCTCAGCTCTTTCCGAGATTGCGTCGCTGGTTAGCGCTGCTACGAATCGGGGTCGCTTGGATGCGTTGGTCATTTTTCGCCTGCTTTCCGCTAAACATACCACGGATCGGAAGGGCGCCGCGAGCAAACGCAAGACCGGCCTGTGTCAGCCCCTCACGAAAATCGTTGGGCCAACACGAGAATAACGAGCCCCGCAAGCGTCAACGCGGTCAACTCCAGATAGATCGTCAGAGGCGATCGGCTCCATCGGTCGGACTTGCGCGGGCGCAGCTTCATTCAGGTCTTTCTCGGCCGGACGCCCGGTTCTCCCTCGACGAACTCGACTCCGCCATCGCTCAACATTCGCTGGACCCCGGAACACTCCGCCAAGATTACGGAGCAATATTGCAAGAAGGGCGGCAAGGTCTACATCGAAGGCGCGTTGCAGACGCGCAAATGGACCGATCAGAGCGGCGCCGAGACGACGGAAATCGTGTTGCGAAGGCGATGAGGCGGGGCAGTGACAGGGCGGTGGCAACGGTTCTAGCTTCGGCCGCTCCACCCACTCAGGCCGATCGGCGCGCTGCCTTTGCTGGCGCTGGCGGCGGGCGGGAAAATCGACGACGACATTCCGTTCTGATCAGCCTACGGGCCGCGCTGGCTTATGGCGCCGTCACCGATCAGCGTAAGGCGATGCAACCCCGCCTCGCTTCGTCGTATTTTCGCTATCCTTAGCCCAGAAAGAATGCAGCGCGCCGCTCATCTCAAAGAAGGGGTTATCAGATTTTCGGAATAACCGCCGCGCCTCTCGCAATAGGCGAAAGGACAGCGTCGACTGGGATATGATGTAGCGAGGTCGAATCTCCGCGCCGAATCCCGTATAGAACTTCACCGCACCGCGGTTCCCGAGCCCATAGAAATCGAAGACTAGGCCTGTTGCGGCTGCATTCCGAATCGCCGACCATAACAGCAGAGTAATTGCGCCATTACCGCTGTCCGGCGTTCGCGTGGAAAGCAGATAGTAGCAGACGGACCGGTCCCAGACACAGAAAATGGCAGCCTTGGCGATCCCCTCACTGTTTCGTGCGGCAAGTCCCAGCGCACGGCCGCGCGAGCAGCAGGCAATCAAGAGCTGCTTGGCGATGTCCAAGTCAATGATCTCGTCCCGTCTCGTAATCTGTAAGTTTTGTCTGTAAAGCCAGATGAACTCTTCAGCGTCAATCGTATCATCAACCGTATAGATATTCTGGGCTTTGCGCGCCACGTTGCGGGTTTTATCGCGCATTTGGCGCCAGAGCACATCGGGCGGCGCGGGT